>Strawberry_p1__coassemble_2303_pt1 | contig 17361 bp, 12 predicted proteins | sample Strawberry_p1__metabat2_high_PE_023 | metagenome-assembled genome bin Strawberry_p1
ATAAATAACGACAGACTTTCCTGCCTGGATCAGGCGTGAACCGGTGTCTGACCATGCAGATGAAGCGGATTGCCTCCAAACCGGCGCTTTCTGCGCTTTTTCGAATCATCCGGACGGTCGGTACTCTGCTGGTCAGGAAGCTCTTCACCTGACAGATCATCTTTGGCCGTATGAGAGGACTGTTCTGTGCTTTGCGGGAAAGTGATCTCCTGCTGGGCCTGTTCGAAATGGCTGCTGATTTCGTTCTGCGTCCGACCCGATGCATTGCGTTCAAAGAAGCTCAGGACTTCAGAGAAATACAGATCCGGCTCTTTACGGAAACTCTGGCAGTGCTCAGCGTGGCGGACAGTGATCGCCCGGTACAGATGAGGACCGGCAGCCTTTTTGACCTGCTCCAGGTTGGAGTAAGGAACAAAATCATCTTCTGTGCCATGGAAGGCAAGAATCGGAACACTGGCATTTTTCAGATGCTTTCTTGCATCAAAAGCGGAGATATCAAATCCGGGAATCCGTCTGGCGACCCAGCGTGCAACTGGATAGATCGGATACGGATCCAGACCGCACAGAAAGTCCATGCAGTGATACAGCTGCTGATCAAGCGAAACATAGCCGCAGTCTTCGACGATAGCACGGATCTGCCCGTTTGTTTCCAGATCAGCCAGAGACATGACCGCTGCTCCGCCCATCGAGATGCCATACAGATAGATGTCCAGATCCGGGAAGCGCCTGCGGATCTGAGAGATCCAGCGTACATGATCATCCCGTTCCCAGACGCCCATGGAAGACCAGGCGCCGGACTGCTCGCTGAAGCCACGGGAATGAGGCAGAAAAACCGAATAGCCGCGATTATAAAAGCGCACAACTGGAACATGAACACTTTCAAAGGTGTAGTCGCCATAGCCGTGGCAGACATAGACGATACCTCTGGCATCCGGATGTTCGATCAGCGTACCTTCCAGACTCTTCTGATCCGGCAGTGACAGAGAAAAGTTCTGTCCTTTCTGACGGATCCATTCAATTTCATTAAGGTCTTTATCTGTCTGGTGACGCAGATCGTTTCTATGAATGATCGAAGGAATGCTCCACGAATGATTCGTATTAAACGCCAGTGCGATCAGCAGCAGCGCAAGTCCTGCAAGAATCAGCACATAAATCAGGGCCAGAAGCAGAGCCAGTTTCCAGTTATAAAATGCGCAGACAACAAGAAGAATCAGTGCAGCTGCCGCAATGATCCGGGTAACCCAGACTTTCGAAGTATGCTTCATGTCAATCCCGCCTTTCCCATCAATAACCACAATAAACGTCATCCATTGCTGGACAAAATCATCTGAACACAATTATTTTGGAAAGTCACTGCCTGTCTTCTGCTCCCTGTATGCGATTTGGGCAGATCAGCCCTTTCATGCAGCTGGCATAAGGATGGTCAGTATAATCTTCACCGAATTATTATCCTTTTCGACAGAATTCAGGAGCAGAATGGTTTCTGACTCGCTTTTTGTGCATAGTAGAAAAGGAAAAACGTTTTCAAAAGAAATCAAGCCGTCTGTTTCAGGCGGCCTCATGCTTTTGTCTGTGCCTTCTGCATTCAAAAGCATGCGCAGAACACAGTTTGAAGAAAGGATGAAAGTAAGAATGAAAGGACAATCCAGAACGCTGGCTGTTTTCCTGTCCGTGCTGCTTGCATCAGGACAGTTCCCCGTTTACGCCAGCGAAGAAGCTTCATTTGCGCCGAGCGCCGAAACGGATGCCGGACAGAACACAGAATCCAGCTGCGAGCCAGCATTCAATGCAGAGGAAACATCAGACGATCAGGCCGAATCTGAATCTCCTGACCAGAGCAGCTCTGAAGTCTCCATCCCCAGCTCTTCCGGGTTACGGACGATTTACGAATGGAAAATGCATAAGAAGGAACTCGAAAACCTTCTGGCTGCAAATCCTTCCAACAAAGCCGAAGTCGAAGCAGCGATCCAGACTGCAGATCAGAAACTCAGCGATCTTGAACCCGTTACGCTCTATCGTCTGTACAACCCCAATTCCGGCGAACACTTTTACACGATGTCTGCCAAAGAGCGGGATTATCTGGTCACTGTCGGCTGGAAAGATGAAGGCATCGGCTGGTACTCCCCGAAAACCGGCGAGCCGGTCTACCGTGTTTATAACGCCAACGGCGGCGAGCACCACTATACAAGAAACGCAGCAGAGCGGGATGCGCTGGTAAAAGCCGGCTGGAAAGATGAAGGCACTGGCTGGTATTCCATTGATCCGGAGGACATCAATGCGGTTCCTGTTCTGCGCCAGTACAACCCTAATGCGTTTGCCTGCAACCACAACTACACAACCAACGTCCGTGAAGACAGCATGCTCTGGGAGCAGGGCTGGAAGAGAGAAGATGTCGGCTGGTATGCGGTTCTTCCCGTCTCGAAGATTACTGTCTGGGCTGACGGCAAAGAGAACTGTTATCTGTATGACAACAGCACCCTGCAGAAGCTGACCGGCTGGCAGCAGATTCTCAACAATTTCTACTACCTCGATCCGGCAAAGGACGGACAGATGGTCACCGGCCTGCAGAATGTTCCTTCCCGGTCTGATTCCAGCCGCACAATTGAACAGTACTTTGATGGCCAGGGACGTCTTCATGCCGGAATGACACGGATCGAAAACACATACGCCTATCGTTACTATGATTTTTCCAGCGGAGAACTGAAGAAAAGCCAGCGCCTGATTCTTCCTTCCTGGTACTCTTACGATGGAGACAGCCGTCGAGCAGTTTACGATATTGATGCGAGCGGCGATGCCGTTGAAGGCACGCCGGTATTCTCCGGCTACAGTCAGTCCGCAAACTCCCGCAGCCAGATGCAGTTCCGGCACAGAGACGGCAGTGTCGTCTCGATGCCTTTGTGGGATGCCATTAAAATGCTCGGTACAACACAGCGGGCTGAGCAGATGATGAATGTCGCTCTGCAGTACGAAACATGGCCGTACGTCTGGGGCGGACGCCAGCCATCGCAGGGTGGTTTTGACTGCTCCGGCCTTGTCTGCTATGCCATCACGCACGGTCTGAACAAACCGGTATCCGCGACTGCTGAAGGAATTTATGACCGCTATGTCGACCATATTTCCTATAAAGAAGCGAAACCTGGCGACCTGTTTTTCTTCTATGGCGATTTCAACGGCCGGAAAAACTTCATCTACCATGTCGGCATCTATTTAGGAAACGGCTATGGCTATGAATCCAATGGATGTGTTACCTTCTGCCATGCCGGTCCTGGCCTGCGCTATGGACGAATCCGTTAAGCGATCCGATTCAACTGCCTGTATATACAGAAAGCACTCCGTCTGTTCCGGAGTGCTTTTTCTGTCTGATTCATTATTTAATGCGTAATCTGGTCTGTTTTTACTTCTCTGAACAGCCGTACCAGCCGACACCCTCGCCGTTCCACTTGAGCGACATCAGTCCGGTGTGCTCATGCAGACTGGAGGTATAGTTGTGACTGCCCGCTTTTGCGTTCGGGTTGTACTGACGGTAAACCGGTACAGTCTCTTCTTCATCGGAATACCAGCCGATGCCTTCGTCTTTCCATCCGGCTTTGATCAGCGCATCACGCTCATGACCATTGAGGGTGTAATGATGGTCGCCGGCATTCGGGTTATACAGACGATAAACAGGAATGCTCGATTTCTTAGGGGCAATCCAGCCGGTTCCTTCCGATTTCCAGCCCAATTTAACCAGATAGTCTTTTTCGTGGGTGCTGGATGTGTAGAAGTGCTCGCCGGAGTTCGGGTTGTACAGGCGGTGCATCGTCACTTTTTCTGTCTGGGTGTTTTTCCAGCGGGTCTGCAGTTCCATGACATTTCCTGTTTTGCCCTGGGAGTAGGACAGGACAAAGGATCCGCCATTGGGCACAAGAACTGGCGTATAGCCGGCATTGGCTGCATCTCCTTCGCTGCGAAACAGACGGCGGTCAACGACTTTTCCGTCCGCTTTTTTCTCACAGAGAATCTGACTGCTCGTCAGAACTCTCCATCCCGCAAATGCATAGCCTTTACGGTCGAATTCCTCTTCAGGGATCTGAACGGTATCGCCAAATTTAAACGTTCCGCTCATGAAGACAGGGAGCTTCGCGTATTCGGTCTGGATGTACTGAACGTAGTATTCCTTATCTTCCCACTGTGCACGAAGCGTGACGGTATCGCCGGATTTTTCCGTCAGAATCGCATCGACCTGACTGCCTTCATCAAATACGACAGGTGAATAGCCGGCGTTCTTTGCGCTTTCATCACTGGCAAATGGCTTCATCGTTTCGTCGCCTTTTGCATACAGCCGCTGTCCGTTCGAGGCATAGGGAATATAGCCTTTGAGCCATTTGCCCGGACGGACCATTTCAAAGGAATCCGGCAGCCTGAACGGTTCGCCAATATAGGTGCTGATTGTCTTAATCTCTGAAGTACCGCCGGCTGCATCGATATTCACGGTGTAGGGGAGACGATCCCATTGTGCGACAAGAAGCAGAGTCTGACCCGGTTTGAAGATTGCTCCAATCTTCTGGCCGTCTTTGAGCAGAACCTGGCTTGGCAGACCGGCAGACTGTGCAGCCTGTGCGCTGTTGTACCAGCGGAAATTGCCTTTTCCATCGGTGTAAAGTCTGGACCAGTTGTCGAGGTTGATGACTTCCCAGCCTCTGAGCGTATGGAATTTGGGAATGGATTTGAGATGATCCGGTGCACTCAGGCCTGTCGTGCTGGAATACTGATGGCGCAGATCCGTAACATGACTGAGGTTAGTGCAGGCATACACGTCATAGTCTCCGGAATCAGCCGGTGTGAAGTAGTCGACAATATCGGATTTCTGAACCGTATTCGTGTGCCAGATTTCATCATTGCCCTTGAAGTTGCCTTCAAGCTTGTAGTAGGTATCGCCCTCAATCTTCCAGACGTAGGAATAGTGGCCAAGTACCGGGTGATCCCATTTGTGCTTTGTATGAATGACGTCACCGACTCTTACGCCCTCATTGCCGTTAACATGTCTGGTGCCGTTGGAACGGATGCGGATACCATGTGTCTTGAAATAGCACAGATACGAGAATCCGTTGCACTTGCCGGTACCATCAAACATGTTTCCTTCATAAGCCGGACTGTCGCTGGATGTATTCGAAACGCTCTCCGGGTTGTAAGCCGTCTGAGAAGCGGGATGGTTCCAGAAGGAATGGGCCGGGAACATGGCTTTGAGTGTCTGAATCTTGCTGTCGAGAGAGCCATACAGAATTGAAGGCTCCAGAGCCGGGTTTCCTGCTTCTTCCGGATTAAACAGGCTGTTTGTAACAATGGACAGCGTCGGATCGGATTCATCTTCGTCTTCTGCATCCTGGCTTTCATCCTGTCCATCGAGCGATTCTTCTACCCATGCACTTTCATGCTCTTCTGTCCATGTTTTATCGCTGGAAAGAATCTCTTCACCGACCGTCACGCAATGAACACTGCCTGGCTGGTCGAATTCGATGGCAGTATCTGCCGTGATCGTATTGCCCGCTTCAAGGTAAGCTAGACCTTCATCGGTAAAGAGCAGACCAAGCTGGCCGGCTTCACAGACGATATCAGCAAGTTTTGTCTCGCCATCCATCACAGATGCAGGTACATCTTCACAGAGAGCTGCATCACAGGAAAGCGGAAGGATCGCTGCAAAGACTGGATGTTTCGTGCTGTAGGTAAAGCGAAGATCAAGGCGGTCTCCACTCCAGTCTGCTCGTTCAACGCTCCAGGCTTCATCCATATCTGCATCATCTGCAGTATTCTGTTCATCAGCGCCGGCTTCCGGTGTCATTTCGGATTCAGATTCAGACAGGCTGTTTGAAACGGAATCAGAGGAGTCCTGTGAGAAGTCTGTAAATGAGAAATCAGCATCCGTAAAACTGTTCTGATCATCTGCTGCATAGACGGGCAGCACAGGTGACAGGCAGAGCAGCCCGGAAACGCTCATCGCTGCGGCTTTGCGCAGGGTTTGTTTTTTCTTCATGTGTCTTCACATCCATTCCTTTCTTCTCAGTTCTGGTATTTTTCTGCAGCTGCCCCTCTGAAGATACAGGATGACTGCACAAAGATCTCCCAGTCAGGCAAAAGACGCATGAGAGCTGCCCGGGGAGATCGACTGATCAATTTATTTTTCGTTTTTAGTCTTTACTGGAATCAGACGAATTGCCGCCATCTGCTTTTCTGTTCGATGAAAAGCGGCTGGCAGAGCCAAACCGTCTGCCTGGACCGGAGCGGTAGAGCGGCGTATAGCCGCCTTTTTTCTGCGGACGGCCTTTGTCTTTTGAACCGTCTCTTCTTCCTTTTCCTGCAGGGGCACCTGAACGTGCGGGGCGTTTCGGCTGGCCTCTGGAATCCGGACGGCCTGAACGCTCAGGGCGCGCACTGCCTGCTCTTGAAGGGCGTTCTTTACGTGCCGGACGTTTTTCTGTCTTTACAGGTACAGGGCGTTCTTTTGGATGAGCGCTCTTTTCAAGCAGAACGGCAGTTTCAACATGCGGGGTCTGCGAGAAGAAGTCAAAAGGCTGCACGATCCGGATGGCATATTTTTCCTGCAGAACAGAAAGGTCCTTGCCAAGAGTCGACGGGTTGCAGGAGACATAAATCAGACGTTCCGGTTCAGCTTTCAGGATGGCTTCTTTCATTGCGTCGTTCAGACCGCTTCTTGGCGGGTCAACAACGAGAACATCGACATGTTCTGTCTCACTGATCTTTGCGAGCTCATCTGCAGCATCATTGCAGACAAAGGAAAGGTTTTCCTTGCCGTTAATCAGGGCGTTAGTGTTTGCATTGGCGACCGCATCTTCGATGGATTCAATGCCGATCGCACGCTGCGCTTTATCAGCCGCAAACAGAGAAATTGCACCGACACCGGAATACGCTTCTACAAGCAGCGGTGTCTGTTCTGAAATCCAGGAAGCAACGAGCTGATAGAGCGCCATAGCCTGAGCGGTATTGAGCTGGAAGAACGATTTTGGCAGCAGATCAAGCGCATAGTCGCCAAGGCTCAGCGTCATTTTCATGTCGCCGCCAAGATGGAAGACCTGATTGCCGAACAGCTCATAGTCCGGATCTTCGCTTTCCTTTACGGACTGCCAGACGGAAGCTGCATCCGGAATGGTTTCCAGAATCTTTGCGACAAGATCATCCGGCAGTTCCATTTTTCCGGTAACGAAAACAACATGGACTTTATCGTCAAACTCTTTGAGAACAAGAGTCTTCAGACCTTCCGGATTTTCCTCTCCAGCCGGTTTGAGATCATAGTTCTGAAGCAGTTCCATCAGCGCCGCACGGACGGCTTCGAGCTTTTTGGAATGGATCAGACAGCGCTCAATCGGCACGAATTCATTGGAATTGCGCTTATACATGCCCGTTACCGTTCTTCCCTCTTCATCAAGGCCAAAGGGCATCTTGCAGGAATTGCGGTAAGCGAGCGGAGTCGGGTTCTTGATCAGAGGCTGAATGGGACCGTTGTAGTCCGCATATTTGCGCAGAGCATCCTGAACAATTTTTTCTTTCATGCGCACCTGGCCTTTGGAATCGACATGCATCAGCGAGCATCCGCCGCATTCGTTCCATTTGCGGCACATCGGATTGCGCCGCCGGGGTGACGGTTCGAGGATTTTTACGGCATGACCGCGGGCATAGCTTCCTTCATCCTCATCAATTTCGATTTCAGCCACTTCATCCGGAATCGCATTGTCGACAAAGATCGCCTTCTTGTTATGGTAGGCGATTCCTTCGCCGTTGATTCCCCACTTTTTTATGGTTTCAATCATTGTGTTTCTTCCTCCATGTCTGAATGACAAAATCAAACGTCACATCCAGGCCATCTGTACAGGCTTGTACGCGCTCTAACCCTTCTTTGGGAGATGTATAGCGATACGGGGTCATTTCCAGCAGACTCCAGATATCATCGACGTGGACTTTCTGACTGATTTCCTGCGTATCGACAAGTTCCATCCCCTCGACGGGGTGCGGATCATCATTAGGACGAACGGTTTCATACAGAACCTGCTTGAGCTCATTATGATGCTCCCGCCCCGGAGTTACGGTGATCAGAATGCCCTGATTTTTCAGGACGCGCCGGATTTCCCGGTCTGGAATGGGCGTAAAAATCGAAGTCATGACATCTATGGACGCATCATCAAATGGCAGTTCATAAATGCTTCCCACAATGTACTGCGTATGCTTGTCTTTGGCAGCGGCATGGGCAATCGATGGTTTGCTCAGATCAATGCCATAGCTCTCTGGAACAGAGGCAGAAATTTCGCGGGTGTAGTACCCTTCACCACAGCCTAAATCAAGAAAAGTTTCGGGGTGAAGGGCGGTGATTTTTTCTTTCAGCGCATCGCGCAGAAAGGCATAGGCACCAGTTTCAAGAAATTTAGTACGGGCGGCGGACATCGTTTCATTGTCGCCGGTTTTCTTCTGCTTGCGGCTCAGATTGACGTATCCCTGTCTGGCCTGGTCGAAGCAGTGATGGTTTATGCAGATCCAGCTTCTGCCGGATTTTTCTAACGGTTTATGACAGATCGGACAGTTCATATATTCATTATAGTGATTCCGTCATCTTGTACGGTTCTGAACGCCGGCAACAGCTGACGAACCGGAATCCAGAGAGAGAATGCAGAACAAAGCAGAACAAAAAGGCCCGGATTTCCATATGAATGGATCACTTGGGAAATCCGGACCTGAATAAACTGTATAGACTGTTTTGATTATTTAGATTCAATCGTTCAAAGCGTACTGGCTAGAACAGATCTTCCTCTTCCTGCTTTTCGGCAGGCGTTTCTTTGAAGCTTAAGCGGATGCTTTCGGCCTGATCGATGCAGTCCTGAACCATCGGCTGCCAGTCCCAGCGCTTTTCGTATTCCAGGCACTTTTCAAGCTTCGGTTTTGTAACCGGGCTTTTCGGCGTGAAAATCGTGCAGCAGTCTTCAAAAGGCTGAATCGATGTTTCATACGTGCCGATCTGGCGGGCAATCGCGATGATTTCATTTTTGTCCATGCATACAACCGGACGAAGGATCGGCATCGATACCACGTGGTTGATGACAAAGACACTTTCGAGTGTCTGCGAAGCAACCTGTCCGACACTCTCGCCTGTCGCAATGGCAAGGCAATGACGTTTTTCAGCAAGTCCCTGAGCAATGCGCATCATCATGCGGCGCATGAGCGTAATCGCATAGCTTTCCGGCGCATTCTGATAAATCGACAGCTGCAGAGTAGTAAACGGAACGACGTGAACAACGATATCGCCCTGATATGGGGCAATCAGACGTGCCAGGTCGAGAACTTTGTCTCTGGCCTGAGCCGATGTATACGGCGGCGCTGCGAAGTGGACGCACTCGATATGGACGCCTTTTTTCATCATCAGATACGAAGCGACCGGCGAATCAATGCCGCCAGAGAGCAGAACCATGGCTCTTCCGCCGACACCAACCGGGAATCCGCCTGCACCAGGCAGTTTTTTTGCCATGATGTAAACGGCATCCTGACGGACTTCGATCAGAATCGTGACATCCGGGTTATGGACATCGACTTTCCAGTCGGAGTTTTTCAGAATGACAGTCGCAGCAAGGCGGTTAAGCTCATCGGACTTGTGGGGAAACATTTTGTCATGGCGTCTTGCCTGAATCTTGAATGTTCCCGGATGTTCGAGATCGATGCTGCTTTTTACAGCTTCAAGAATCTCATCAAGTTCGGTTTTTACTTTGATTGCGGGTGAAAAGGACGAGATGCCGAAGACTTTGGAAATGACGGAGCAGACTTCATCGCAGTCTTCGCCATGCAGATAGACGTACATGCGGTCATATCCGGCATCAAATTCAAGAGCCGGAAACGGCTTGAGCGCCTTCTTCATGTTTTCAAGAAGCTTGTGAATGAAGTTCTGGCGGTTCTTTCCTTTCAGGGACAGTTCGCCGTAGCGAATCAGGATGTGGTCATAATGGTAATCCATAGGCACTGACGATCTCCTTTACTGTGTCAATGAATTCGTCGGCTTCTTCTACGGTGTTGCCGCCGGAAAAAGACAGACGGATGTTGTGGGTGGCTTCTTTCAGCGTACAGCCCATATTGAGCAGAACGGGGTTGGCCATGCCCGATTTTGACTCGCATGTACTGATCGCCGAGACGCAGATGCCTTTTTCATCAAGGGCATTCTGCAGAACCTGGCTGGTCATGGAGTCGAAGCACACGCACAGAATGGACTCGGCTGACCCTTCCGGCGAAAGGACGTGCGCGCCTGGAATTTCATGCAGACGCTCAATCACCCGGTCTCTGACTGCTTTCATCTGCACCCGGCTTTTTTCCTGTTCTTCAAGAGCAAGACGGATTGTTTTAGCCAGGGCGATATGAACCGGCGCATTCTCCGTTCCGCCGCGCAGCCCCTGTTCCTGCTGTCCGCCAAAAATCAGCGGCTGCAGAACGAGGGATTTTTTCTTTTTGAGCAGCGCGGACCCTTTCATGCCGTGAATCTTATGGGCCGAGAGAGTCATCAGATCCAGTTTTTCGAAAGGAATGTCGACTTTGCCAAAGCTCTGGGTGCAGTCGGCATGGAAGACGCACACCGGATGTTCATGAACGACATCCGCAATCTCTGAAAGATCGGTGATGGCGCCGGTCTCGTTGGAAACGTGAATCAGAGAGACAAGAATGGTCTCTTTATTCATCGCTTCTTTTACATCTTCTGCATGGACGGTTCCATCTTCATGGATCGGCAGACGGACGATGTCAAAACCGAGCGATTCAAGATAGTTCATCGCTGCGGTTGTGGATGAATGTTCTGAGTTGGATGTAATGATCCGCTTTCCGCGCGACTGGTTGGCTAAGGCATAGCCAACAGCCGCCATGGAATTGGATTCAGAAGCGCAGGAAGTAAAGATGATTTCCTGGGGGCTGGCATGAAGCATTTTCGCGATTTTTGAGCGGCTCTGTTCAAGCAGCTTTTCTGCATGGCGTCCAATCTGATGGAGGGAATCCGGGTTTCCGTATTCGCCAAGCAGTTTTACAAAAAGAGCAGCAACTTCCGGACGGACCGGAGTGGTTGCTGCATTGTCGAAATAGATCATGCCTGATTCATAACCGCCGGATCCTTGCGGGCAACGAGTTTCTCATAAATTCCCGGATGGAGAGTCTCGATGGCCTGGATGGCGATTTTCAGTGCACGGGTATACTGCCCGTTCTGGAAGCACATTTCCGCTTTGGTCAGATCCGAATCAAGCGCCGGATAGCTCGAGCGGTAGCGGTTGCCAAAAACGATGGCGTTTTCGACCATGACGGCGACGCCGACAAGGTTGGAGGCGTTGGAATACAGCTTGTAGATAAAGTCGATTGCAGACTGCAGAGCGCTGTTGAGCGCGTCAACATCAAGCGGCGAAGCAGCCAGAATGCGGCGGACTTCTTCAATCTTCTTCTCGCCCTCAGCCAGATCCTCGTCAAAGGATTTGGAGATGACCGGAAGCTGCTTGACGCTCGTATTCAGACGGACTTCATTGAGAATCAGTTCGAGCTTGACGAGCTGTTTCTTGGCGCGGTTTTCATCGCTGCTTGCACCGAGCAGAAGCTGTTTCATATCGGCAACTTCTTTAGAGAAGGCATCGGTGGTCTGGCAGAATGTGCGGAATCCGCTGATGACATCCACCTGGTACGTTTCGGACTTGTCGAGCTGTTCGCGGATGGTGGCTCTCTGTGCTTTGAGATCTTCCATCTGCTCTCTGGCTTTGCCAAAACGGCTTGTCCAGTCTTCTAAGCCGAAGCGGTCTTTAATGGATGCATACAGGCGGGTAATTTCTGCGAGTTCTTCTTCAACCTGATCGACAACCGCGAAGTTGGCTTCGAGGTTGTTCTGGATTTCTTCAAACGCAACGTGTTCGGAAACGACATCTTCGCTTAAAGCGAGAACCTGATCGGTGATAGCATCGAGCGCCGGTGCGGCAGCTTTCAGATCGCCGGAATCAAGCTGGCAGATCGCCTCTTCAAGCGCATTGGAGATGGCATCAAGCTTGTCATCAATGCCAAGGTAGGAGGCATCGATGCGTTCGCTTTCCATCTTCGCAACGGTTTCCTTAATTTCGTCGATGGCTTTTGGCAGCTCATCTTTGGCACGTACATACAGAGCCGGGTAGATGTTTTCGAGTTCTTCAAATTCACGGCAGCGGATTTCGATGTGTTCGAGATCTTCACGGACTTCGCCGAATTTCGAATCGGTGAGATCCTGTTCCATCTCTTCAACATCTTTATCGATCGAAGCAAGAACGGAATCCATGTATTCCGCACCGGTCGAGAATTTCTCGCGGCGCTTGGAATAGTCTTCTTCGATTTTCGCTACGCGTGCACTCATGCGGGCTGCATTCTTGCGCACCTCGTCCTCGCGGGAAATGACGCGGTCAAGAGCCTGCTCGACAATGCGGATGCGTTCATCCGTATCGTCCAGGACAGTTTCCACTTCATCCATGGTGACATCAGCTTTTTTGTATTTATGCCGGCTGAACAGGTCGAACGCCTTTTCATACAGATCTTCAACTGTTTCAATCGAATGCTGGCAGATCTTGTATTTTGGCTTGATGGAGTTGAACCGTTGAGCAAGGTCTTCGTTGTTCTGTGCGAACTGAGAAGCCTTTCTGTATTTTTCCTCGAGATTGTTATCGAGCATCTGGTTGACATCCGTCTCGAGGGCGGACAGACGCTTCTGCACTCTTCTTTTCTTTACGGAGCGAGAAATGATACCGACGATAATCAGAATGAGAATCGCGATACCGATATATGCAAAGACTTCGATCGGCACATGGCGAACAACGTAGTCATACATGTTCATAAACCAGTCCCGTACCTGAGTCCACAGGTTTTCCATACCCAGTTTCCCCCCTTGTATCGGCTTTATATTATATCAGACGATCATTTGTGCGCCACAGTCTGGTTCATTAAGCCAAAAGGCTGGTTCAAAATGAGCGCCGCAGCTTTCGCACTGCATTCACAGTTCACACCTGAAATACAGGTATATAAGGTGTCTTTCCGGTATCCTGCAGGTGCCTCTTTGTGAATATACCGCCAAAACGGCTCAGACGACGCGCAGATGACTTCAGACCATATTCACTTTATCTCAGAGCTTCGTGCAAAAAGAAAAGCTGAAGAACGGAATGTTCCCCAGCTTAAATTCACTGACGATGTTTCTGAACTGTTGTGAATCTGTATCGTACTCAGTATTAGGATTTGCGGTTGTAGTACTCAACAACGAGCAGTTCGTTGATCGGCTGATCTTTGAAGAGCTCAGCACGTTCCGCGTAACGAACGTATTTGCCTTTTTTCGCATCTTTGTCAACTTCAACAAAGTCAACAGTTGCAGGAGCAGCTGCAAGTGCATCAACGATGTAAGCTTTGTTTTTGGAACGTTCAGCTACTTCGATGACTGCACCAGGTTTAACGGAGTAGGAAGGGATATCCACTTTCTTTCCGTCAACCAGGATGTGACCGTGGTTAACGAGCTGACGAGCTGCACGACGGGTAGGTGCGAAGCCCATGCGGTATACAAGGTTGTCAAGACGGCTTTCGAGCAGTACGAGGAAGTTTTCACCGGCTGCACCAGGTTTGCGGCTTGCCTTGAAGTAGGTGTTCATGAACTGTTTTTCAGAGAGCTGGTAAGTGTTACGGATTCTCTGTTTTTCCTGTTTCTGAATACCGTAGTTAGTGAGTTTGATCCGGCGTGTTTTACCATGCTGGCCGGGAGCATAAGGACGTCTGGAAAGTTCTTTGCCTGTCTCGGTGATCGAGAAGTTCAGACGGCGGGAAACCTTCCAGGTAGAACCTGTCATTCTGGACATATTTATTTCCTCCTGTGTCTTTGCAAAAATACAAGATCAGGATACAAATCCTCGTGAAGGGTGCCTGAGACGATGTTTTCTTCAGACAGCTGGCTGTTACTCACATCTCAGAACTGCCCGGGCGCCTTGTCCACGTATTTGTATGCTGTTTGAATCATGCCGGAATACAATATCAGATCTGAAGTGCAGATTCAACTGTTTTTCACTTTTTAGGCCGTACGAAAGGGCGATTTCTAAAGGAGAACACGAAAGAAAGCCGGGAAACTGGAAGAGGAATCCCGGCAGTCTATATGAAAATCTGACTTCAGTTGATCATCAGTGAAGGTATTCGACCTTCTCGGCAACAAGACTCAGCACCGGAATTTCCGTCCCGTTGCCTGAATCGACCATCCTGGATGCAACCCGTCCGCGAACGGTGATCCAGGAGCCGATTTTTACACAGTGGGCCAGCGTTTCGGCCGAACCGCGCCACACTTCAACCGGCAGCAGGTCGCTTTCAAACTCCCCGCGTCCGTTGGCAAACGGCCGCTGTACATCGAGCAGAACAGTTCCCGTTTTCCATCCCTGCGGCGCTGTGGAAAGTGTCGGCAGGGCAGCGACCTTTCCGGCGAAACAGAACTGGTTCATCTTGGGTTTATCCTCCTTTCCGCAATACGGATGAAGCTTCCTCATCGCAAATGCAGTATAGGACAGGCTTTATATGCCGGCCAAATCAGCTATCGAATGATAAATAAGAGAAAAACGGCTGTTTTCATGGACACTGCCAATGAAAACAGCCGGTATTTTTTCGAGTATCATGAAACAGAGCGTTTCTTCACGGATTTGTTTCTGTTATGCAGACAGGCTTTCTTCTGCTTCAGGTTCTACAGATCCGTCGTCTTCTGACTCTGGATCTTCTTCATCCATGGGATGAATCAGCGTACGGACCCGTCTTGAAAAATCCTGCGAAGCAATCCATGCATTGAGATCTTCAAGCGTAATGGAATTGAGAATATCCACATCATTTAAAGGATCATAACCAAAGAAGATCTGACGCACGCTCTGTCCGGCCAGACCGTCAAAGCTGTCCATCAGACGGATGGAGGATGCTTTTTCACGGATCCAGACGGATTCAAAGGCTTCTTTGCAAAGCGGTCTGCGCTCATCGAGCACTCTGGAGATGGTCTCAAAAAACTCTTCGGGTCTTTCGGTCTGCGCTTCGATCAGGATGTAGCCGTGATCGCGGTCCAGATCGCCTTCGGCCAGGCACATGCTGCCGATGATTTTCTCATCGATCCATTTCTGGAATTCCGGATTGATCGACGAAATCGTACCGGTCAGCCAGAGATTGAGCATGTAGTCTTCACGGACTGTCTCTTCCGGTTCTTTGTCTACCGGATCAAGCTTGACGCCGATTGCGGCATAGGAAAGATCGACATCCATCGCCAGAGAAAGGCTTTCACGGGAAACTTCATACGGTTCTTCAGGAAGAATCTTTTCTGAACGGCAGGAAGATTTTGAAGGATATTCTTTTTCCTTTTCTTCAATCCAGCCCATCACTTCATCAATATCCCGGCCCGTTACGCCGACTAGCGCAAGATGTGAAGGATCGTACCAGGTGTTATAGAACTCACGAAGATCTTCTTCGCGCATATTGCGGATATCATCCGGCTTGCCAAGAATGTCGTAGCGAAGCGGATGAGCCGAATACAGGGAAGTCAGCGTCTCTTTGATCAGACGCATCTCCGGATCCTGTTCATACTGCGAGTATTCAGAGAGGATAATTCCCTTCTCCTTATCTACGCTTTCCTGATCCAGATCGAGTGTCTGGACAAAGTCGATCAGCAGATCCAGCGGCTTTTTTGGATCCGCGTTTGTCCAGAAGTAATAGCAGGTATCGGTATAGGTCGTATAGGCGTTGGATTTTGCCTGAACTGCAGCCAGATCGTACGTAACGTCATGGCCTTTATAGCGGAACATCTTGTGTTCCAGATAGTGGGCACAGCCAAGGGGATGTTCAACGACTGTACCATTCTGAAGATCGAGCTGGTTCGTACCTCCGGCAGGAACGCCAATCATGAACAGCGAACGGGAATAGCCTGGCTTTTCGATCAGAATGACACGCATGCCGTTCTCGAGCGTTTTCATTCTGCGTTTCATCTTAAGCGGCATATTCACCCTCCTCTTCACTCATATCGTCCATCCGTACGTCCATTTCGCCATCATACTCTTCCGGATTCTCTGCAGCTTTCTTCTGCAGGACGCAGGCACAGACAGCCGGCTGCAGTCTTCTGGCTGCTCTTGCGACATCTTCAATTGTCACTGCCTGAACCTTGCGGATATTGTCTTCTGCAGACAATGGGCGCTGCAGGATATCGTTGAGGAAATCCTGATCAATCATCGACATTCTCGAATCGCCTAAACCGCGAGTCGAATCCACCATTTCCTCGACAACCATGGTATAGGTCGCCGGATCGACTTTGCCCGCACGCACATCATCCAGCACACCTTTAATCAGCTCGCGTGCTTTTGCGATATTGGAACGGTCCGCTCCGACCGCAATGAGCAGAAGGCCGTCAAAGCGGATTGGATTGGATGAAATGGAATAGCACAGCGAATTCTGTTCACGCACGGTTTCAAACAGCAGAGAAACCGAGCTTGCCCCCAGCAGTGAATTCAGAACCAGAAACGGGAAATAATCCGGATCTTTTGGATCAATGCCTGTCGTATAGACCTCGCAGAAGGCACTCTGCGAAATGTCTTTCTCCTCTGTCAGTTCGGTATACTCCATCGGCGCAACCGGTTTCCAGGAAGCCTGAAGAATCTCGCCCTTTGCAGCCTGGGTAAATACGTCTTCAAAGTCTTTAGAAATTTCACCGCACATGTAGCTCTGGCATTTGGCCTGTGTAAGCTGTTCATACAGCGCTTTAACATCGTCGATCGTTACATCATCTACATCATCAAGCGAGCCGCGCAGATTGACAGACAGAGACGGGCTGTCTTTAAATGCGCTGAATGCCAGTTCTGCTGCTCTGGCATCAGGATCCTGACTGGCAGCAATCAGTGTGTTCTTTAACAGGTACTTCATCTCGGCAAGCGAGTCTTCGCCAAAATACGGATGATGAAGCAGCTGATCAAACAGCTCGATGAGCTGTTCAGTATAGCCTTCTTCATTGATCAGATCTTCACGCAGAAAAGTCATTCGAAACTCAACGCGCAGCGTCTGCCCAATGCCGGAAAGTCCATAGCCTGCAGAAGCGCCATAAGCTCTTGCCAGACGGCCGCTGAGTTCCTGTCTGGTACTGAACTTTTCCGTTGTCCTCCCAAGCATCATCAGAAGAAGATTCCATGCGGTGATGGTCTTCTTTTCAATTGGAACAAACCACCGAATGCTCAGAGTGGTCTGGGTAAATTTATCTGTCTGAATTTTTTTCATACGTCTTCTTTCTAATTCTGTCCTTTATTTTCCGTATTCTGGCCCATTGGTGCAACTTTTCCTGTTCACGGTGCCTGCACAATTCCCTTTTGCCTCTTCAGA
>Strawberry_p1__coassemble_2333_pt1 | contig 16726 bp, 14 predicted proteins | sample Strawberry_p1__metabat2_high_PE_023 | metagenome-assembled genome bin Strawberry_p1
TGAGGAGGATCACTGATTATGCTTCGTATTGGAATGCTCACCAGCGGCGGAGACTGTCAGGCGCTCAACGCCACCATGCGCGCCATTTATCTGTCCACGATGAACAACGCAAAAGAACCTGTAGAATTTTACGGCTTTGAAGACGGCTACAAAGGCCTGATGTACAACCGCTACAGAATGCTGACGAGCAATGATTTCAATGACATTCTGACCAGAGGCGGAACTATTCTCGGAACGAGCCGCGTGCCGTTCAAAGACCTCGACAAGCCCGATGAACACGGCAATAACAAGGTCAAACTGATGAAGAACACCTACAACTCTCTCGACCTTGACTGCCTGGTTGTCCTTGGCGGAAACGGATCGCTGAAAACCGCAAACCGTCTGTCTCAGGAAGGCCTCAACGTCATCGGCATGCCGAAAACCATCGACAATGACCTGTGGGGCACCGACATGACTTTCGGCTTCCAGTCTGCAGTCGATATTACAACCCGTGCGATTGATGAAATTCACACCACCGCATCGAGCCACGGTCGCGTATTTATTATTGAAATCATGGGCCACAAAACCGGCTGGCTGCCTCTGAATGCCGGTCTTGCCGGCGGCGCAGACATCATTCTGCTCCCGGAAATTCCATATGATCTCGACAAAGTCATTGAAGTCATTCAGAAAAAGAAAACCAACAACCACGGCCGCTTCATGATTCTTGCGGTTGCTGAGGGCGCTATTTCGATTGAAGACAAGAAATTGTCCAAAAAGGAATACCAGAAAAAACTGCAGAGCTACATTTACCCTTCTGTTTCCTACAAGCTTGCCGCAGAAATCGAAGCTGCAACCGGCAAGGAAGTCCGTGTTACAATTCCCGGACATACACAGCGAGGCGGCATGCCTGACGCATATGACCGTGTCTTTGCCAGCCGTTTAGGCAGCGAAGCCGGCCGGATGATCTGCGAGGGCGAATACGGCTTCATGGTCGCTTACCGCAACCGTGAAATCGTCAAGGTTCCTCTTGAAGAGATCGCCGGCAAACTCAAGCTCGTTGATCCAAATTCCTCCATTATCCAGGAAGCCCGCATGCTGGGCATCTCCTTCGGCGACCGCTAATCGTCTGTATTTTCCGGACAGACAGTTTTAACGGATTGTCTGTCCTCCCTTCTTTTCTGCCCCAAAATCAGGCGCGCCACGCGGTTAGCGAACCAGCCTGGCGTACACTGAACACAGAATACAGATCAGTCTGTAAACAAATGAGGTGAAACTGATGAACCGTATTGACTACCTTCGCAATGAAGCGGAAAACCTGAACATGGATGCACGCCGCAAAATGGCTGCTGATCTTCTCGGTGCTGAACAGAGAGCTCTTCTCAACTCGATGGTCCCGCTGGATGCTGACCACAGAGCTGTCGTTGAAGAAGAACGCACAGACCGCATTCTGATCGCGGCAGGCCTTCTTGCAGCAAGCACTGCTCTGCTCGTGACCACATGCGTTCTCGTCAACAAAGGACGCAAGAAAGCTGCCGCAAAAGCCGAACAGGCAAAAGCAGCTCTTGAAGCAGAGAAAAAAGCAATGATCCGCCGCATGGCTTCCATTAAAGGCCGTGCCTGATCCGCGCTGCTGATCATTCATCGCCAGCACAGAACACAAACCAGAAGCACAAACCGGCCAGATTCTGAGCTTGATCTCAGAACCTGACCGGTTCTTTTTTAAAATAGAATTTTTAGATTTCTGCTTTATTCCGGTTTGCGGACATAGCGGACATGCGAATAGGAAAAGCCGTTTTCTTCCTGACTGCCAAGTACTGTCCGTTCATACGCATTTCGATCAAATTCGGGAAACCACGTATCGGCATCAAAATCCGATTCGATTTCTGTCAGCACAAGTTCATCACACTGATCAACAAGAGCAGCATAGATCGATCCGCCCCCGATCACATAAACCGTCTGATCGGGTTCTCTTTTTTCAAGATCAGCTAATGCCTCTTCAATGGATGGATAGCAGGTTACACCAGGCTGCTCGAAAGGACGTCTTGTAATGACGATGTTTTCTCTTCCTGGCAGCGGACGTGGAAACGGATCCCAGGTCCGCCGGCCCATGATGACCGAATGACCCATGGTCTGCTCTTTAAAAAACTTCAGATCTTTCTTTAAAGAATGTCCCCAGGGCATGTCGCCTTTGAGTCCAAGTTCGCCATGACGCCCGACTGCGGCGATGGCGACAAAGCGGGTCACTGCGTCAATGGCATCGCAAGCTTTCCTCTGTGCGAATACCCTTCAAGACGGACATCTTTAATGTCTCTGGAACTGTCAAATGCATAGAAATCCGTGATTTCCGGATTGAGCCAGAGTTTTGGAGCTGGCAGCGGTTCTGTTTCTTTCCAGCGGCGGAGCAGTTCTTTCATCTGCTCGACCTGGTCAACGTAAATATGTGCATCCTTGATCGACCAGTCCAGACGGCCGACTTTCAGACCGCACACCTGAGCGATCATGCTCATCAGAACCGCGTACTGCGTAACGTTAAACGGCAGGCCAAGACCTGTATCGCAGGAGCGCTGATGAACGAGAACATTCAGCTTTCCATCGGTTACATCCCACTCGCTGCTCCAGACGCAGCTAGGCAGAACGGCTGTATCCAGCTCTGCATCCTGCCAGAGAGAAACAACGCGCCGGCGGTCTTCCGGATCGTTTTTAAGCGAATCGATCAGCCGGTCGATCAGTCTGTATTTGCGTACGACATAGCCATAAGCAGTTCCGATTGTATGGGCCATGGACGGATCGAATTTTTTGAGAACCTTGCCGGTCTTTTCGTCTTTCCATTCGCCGTTTTCATCAATTTCCCATTTATCCCAGATGTGTACATCGCGCTCCTGAAGCCAGCGCACATCATTGCTCTGCGCCTGATAGATCCATAACATTTCCAGTACGGCCTGACGCAGAAACAGCTGCTTGACCGAGAGAATCGGAAATTCTTCTCCGACATTCAGTGTGAAATGGGCAAAAGGCAGCTTGATCGTATCCACGCCGGTCCGGTTGGACACTCTGCGTCCTTCAGTCAGAATCTGTTCGACCAGAGAGCAGTAAATATCATCCCATTTTGCCATTATTTCTTCGCCTCCGGTTTTCTGTTCAGCTTTCCCTGGGCGTGAGGAAGCACGGTTTCTTCGATGAAGCGGGCAATGCCTGATTCATCGTTGGTCCACGGAATGACAATGTCCGCGATTTCCTTCACAGCAGGAATCGCATTGTTCATGGCGATACCGATTCCGGCTTTCTGAATCATTTCCATGTCGTTGCTTTCATCGCCGAAAACCGCCACGTTTTCATGATTCAGGCCATAGTGTTCGACCAGCCGGTCCAGACCGTAGCCTTTGTTGATCTTCGGGTCCATGAACTCATAGAGAACATCGCTGGTTGAAAAGCTCGTGACATCATCGAAATGAATCTGCTCGGCAATTTTCTTTACCTGCGCCTGATCTTCCGGTGTGGAACGGAGAATCAGCTTGTCGGCATCGTGATGGTTGAGGAAGTCTTCAAGATCTACGATGATCTCTTCTTCTGCGAACAGCTTGCCGACCGCAAGAGTATGTTCATTTGACCACGGGACATAGCGCTTATTGCCGATCATGACTTCCGTATGAAGCTGCGGCATGTCCTTGTAGTATTCGAGAATCTGTAAAATCCGCTTGCCATCGAGATGAGCAAAGTTTTCTTTTTCTTTTGTCCGGCAATCATAAATCGTTCCGCCGTTGACACCGCAGATGAAGCTGATCGACTGTTCGATACCCCACTTGCGGCAGAGAATCAGCGTGCTTTCAACCGGACGTCCGGTCACAATGCCAAACAGAATGCCATACTCTTTGAGCTTGTTGATGACATCCCGTGTTTCGGCACTGACGTTCTTCTGGGTATCCAGCAGTGTACCGTCAAGATCAACGGCAATCAGTGTTACTGGCTGCATGGTCCTCCTCCTGTTTCTGTTTATCTGTAATTGTTATCTGTTTATTTACCACAGGAGTGCCGAGGGCATCCCTGTTTTTGTTTTATTTCTTCTTTCCGGTTCTTTGTTCAGCTTTTCAGCTGTGCTTCAGAAAGTTCAAGAGCCTGTCTTATGAGTCTGTTGGACTGTTCATCATCAACCAGATGATCGTTCAGGATGCCGTCAAGCTGTTCTCTCCAGAACCCCTGTTCAAGAACGATCTGTCTGGAGACAGGAAAGTTCAGATCCGGAATAAAGCCTAAAAACGACAGCCAGAAATCAATCGTGCTGATCCGGTCTGCCCGGTTTACGCTGCGGTGTTCTTCAAGCGCCTGATAGACAGCTGGCGTTACCGTCTGCGATTTCAATGCACTGAGAGGTTCGCCGGTTGTATCGATGGGATCCTCTTTTGCGCTGACCCGGAAAATATCGATCTTGTCGGCATCGCGGACGATCTCATCAAGCGTGCGCTGAAAGCCCTGATCTTCTTGTGGGATCGCCAGTTTATTGTGCACGGAAACCGCGCGGATCACCTGTTTTTTCTCTTCGGCGCTCAGAGAATCCAGGAAAGATACTTCTTCAAGGATCTGTGCACCAAGAGCTGCATGGTCCACGCTTTTCGCATCAAAGAAAGTGTGGAAGCGACGGACCTGTTCAAAGCGGCCGATGTCATGAAACAGGGCCGTCAAATGAGCAAGATATCGCTCTCTGTCATTTAACTGCAGACTTTTTGCGATACGGTCTGCTGCTGCAACGACTTTCCAGGTGTGAATGATTTTCAGACGGATCTGCGAATCTTCAGGATTGTAATTCTGCACGTAGGCATTGAACAGTTTTTCTTCACGAAGACTCTGTTCGCCGTCCTGTTTTTCTTTCCTGTTCTCTTCGAGTCGAAGATCTTCTCTGATTGTATCTGCCTGATTCATTCTGTTCCTTCTTTCCCTGCACCATGGCTATGGTGCATTTTCTTCTGGCTGACTGCCGAACAGAACCGTCGCCCTTACACAATGTGCAGAGCTGCTATGGTTCTCTTAGCAACGTCATTCTAACAGTATTCGTCCTTTCCGGCTCAGCCTTCCCTTTCTGCCCGTCCTGGAAAGCGGTTCATCGCCGGAACTTTGTCTGTACCCAGTGCCATTTTTTCTTCAGATACACCGTTAACCGATAGATCATAAAGGCATGAGGAGTTATATCACAGGATCTGCCACACACTGAATCAGCTCTGTACGGACAGCTGCATAAAGTCGCTAAAGACAAGACCTGTAAAAAGCGAAACGCGTAAGAAAAACGAAAATTATTTACGTATAAACAGGGCGGCTGCAGATACTGAATCTGCTGCCGCCCTGTACTTTTTCGGACTGCATAATCGGACTTGGACGATGTGTCTTAGTCTTCCATTGTAAATTCGTCGCCCTCTTTGAGCGTGCCGTCTGCAACCTCATCAAAGAGAGCCTCGGCATGTGCCGCAAATTCGCCGTCATCATCCAGCTCATCGAGATCCAGCTTGCTGCGGACATTGACGTAAACCTTGTCATCGAGAGAAGACAGGGCATGGAAAATATTGATGTCGCTCTCTTCAAGAACGCCGTTATGATCGAAGAACATCGTATACGTTTCATCACTGACTTCATTGAGGATCAGAGTCGGCCGGTCATCGAGCGTATCGTAAGCTTCGGAAAAGCTTGCAGCAGCCTGATGGAAGGCATCAAGATCTTTGACCTTAATGACCAGTTTATAGCCGTCTTCATGCTCGCTTAAATCATAGGTGTAGAGCGAAGAGTTGCGGACCGGATCAACCGGACGGTTGTAGCCGGAAGAAATCGCAGCATCATAGATCATTGTTTCCGGCAGATCCTTCTCAGTAAGAGACGTTGTAACACGGCTGCTGATTGTACCTTTTACGCTCTCATCTCCAGCATAATGAAGGGTTGTAAAGAAGGCTTCATCGTCTTTGCCGGCGCGGATGAACAGACCGCTTCCGCTCTGGAATTCATCGTAGGAATTGCTCAGAATCCGGTACTGTGCGCTGACCAGGTTTTCATTGGATGGTGCCAGATACATCTCGCGGGCTGTACGGTAAAGGAAATTCTCTTTAACAAACGAACTGTCATCGGCGGTCTTGTATTCATAGACTTCCCCGTCGCCTTCCAGTTCAAATGTATTCTTGCAGGCATCAGCGGCATGGCTGAAAATGGCCGTCCAGGCATCCTTCGCTTTGGCATCATCCCCAGAAGCATTCACAAGATCATCGAGCAGCGAAACGCCTGTCTGATCCGATGCTTTGTCAGAAACAGTCTGCGAAGTCTTTGTTTCACTCGACGGACTGTTTTTTACAGAAGATGCAGAAGCTGAAGAACCGGATACCGTACTGGCTGAGCAGCCGGCAAGCAGAGATGCTGCGGCAAGCAAAGAAAGAGCTTTACGGGAAAAAGAGCGGAAAACTGAGTTCATAAAACGCGCCTCCTCATTCTGAACTGAATACAGAATTTTAAATATTAAGTGTTTGCTGTTTAATGCAGAATCAAAATCGAAAAAAACTGTTGAACCAGTCTGTCAGCGTTTATATCTTCAGAATCTCAGTCCGCAGATTCGGACAGAAAAAGCCCTGCAGACAGATCATTCTGTTTTCATTATAGGAACAATCCCTTTTCCATCCTTGCCGGTTGCCCGAAAGCAGAAGAAAGTCGCCTTCACAGACGAAAAAAAAGACAGCCTGCATCAGAAAACAGGCTGTCTTAATGTTTATGATGATTCTTTATCTGAATCGGATTTCTTTGTATTCCAGAACGGCTGAGTCTTCGAGCTTAGAGAGAAGCAGTCTGAATGTCCTTCATGTTTTTGAGGAATTCTTTGCATGCTTCAAATGCAGAGTAGACGTCGATCTTGGAGCTCAGTTCAAATGGTGCATGCATCGACATCAGCGCAGCGCCGCAGTCGATGACATCCATGCCGTAGTTAGCCAGGATATAGGCGATCGTTCCGCCGCCGCCCTGGTCGACTTTGCCAAGTTCGCCGGTCTGCCATGGGATGTTTTTGTCATCAAGCAGTTTGCGGATAGCGGCTACATATTCAGCACGGGCATCATTGCTCTGACGTTTTCCGCCAGAACCGTTGTATTTGGAGAACGCAATGCCATAGCCAAATCGGGCAGAGTTTCCATTTGGCGAAGAAGCTTCTGGGGAGTTTGGATCGTGAGCAGCTGTAACGTCGCAGGAAAGCATCGAGGAATGACGCAGGCAGCGGCGTACTTTGAGCTCAGAATAATCGCCCATGGCGTTGAAGATTTCAGCAAGCTGATCTTCAAAGAAGGTACTGTGCATGCCGGTCGCACCGACAGAACCGATTTCTTCCTTGTCGACAAGAAGCAGAGCGCGTGTACGTGTGCAGGGCTCATCGGCAAGTTCCATCATGCCCATCAGGGATGTGTAAGCTGAAACGCGGTCATCCTGGCCATAGCCAAGAATCATCGAGCGGTCCAGACCGCATGTTCTGGCTCTGCCCTGCGGTACGAATTCGAGCTCAGCAGAAATAAAGTCATCTTCATCAATGCCGTAGCGGTCTTTGAGCAGCTGAAGAATATAGGCTTTGACCGGATCTTTATCCGTATCGGCTGCCGGAATGGAACCGGCGATGACATTGAGCGCTTCACCCTCGATGGCAGAAGAAGCCGGTTTAGCCATCTGATCTTTTGCCAGATGAATCAGCAGATCGCTGATGCAGAAGACTTCATCATCTTCATGATCGCCGATTGCGATATCCATATGGGTGCCGTCTTTGAGGCAGATGACGCCATACAGAGCCAGAGGAAGAGCGGTCCACTGGTATTTCTTGATGCCGCCATAGTAGTGGGTATCCATCAGGCAGATACCGTCCTGTTCGTAAAGAGCATGCTGCTTTACGTCAAGACGCGGGGAGTCAATATGAGCACCGATGATGTTCATGCCTTTTTCAAGCGGATCGCTGCCGATCTGAAAAAAAGCCAGCGCTTTGTCCATCATATTGAAGTACACCTTGTCCTGCGGTTTAAGAGGCAGTCCGTTTTCGGTGTATGTGTTGATATTTTTATACCCGAAGCCTTCTGCAAGACGGATCGCTTCCTTGACGCAGCGGCGTTCTGTCTTTCCTGTCGAAAGGAAATTGATGTATCCATCCGCAAAGCTGGAAATAGTTTCCAGTTCTTCAGGCGAGGCATTCAGCCAGGCATTTTTTGTTTCACTCATGTGTTACCTCCAGACGATGAATCAGTTTTTTCGAAAGCGGGAGTTTAGCCGGATCAGAGTTGTCGACTTGTAGAGAACCAGGGCCCTGCTCATTGAGCAGACCTTTTTTATCGAGCAGGTGTTTCAGATGACGGATCGTCCCTTCATTGCCGTCTATGATCTGCACGCTTTCCCCCGCAAGCTGCTGCAGATGGTCTTTGAAAAACAGAAAATGCGTGCATCCCAGCACGATAAACTCTGCTCCTTTGCTTGCTTCCAGATAGCGCTTAAGCGCTTCATCTGCAGTTGTGGCATCATCAAGACGATCTTCTTCAACGATTCGGACTAAATCTGAACAGGCTACGGGAATAATCTCATGACCGGCCTCAAACCGGCTTTTGAGCCGCTCAAATTTTTCTTCATGCAGCGTCAGCTCAGTCGCCCAGACCGCAATTGTCGAGGGCGTTTTGAGCATAGCGGCGACTTTGAGTGCCGGTTCCATGCCGACAATGTCAAAATCGAAGGTTTCACGCAGCCGGGGGGCTGCTGCACTGGTTGCCGTGTTGCAGGCAATAATGACCGCTTTGACATGCTGGTGTTCAAAATTTCGGGTAATTTCCATCGCGTAGTTTTCCACTGTCTGACGGCTTCTGGTTCCGTAGGGGTTTCTTGCCGAGTCGCCAAAATAGAGAATTGTCTCATTGGGCAGAGCTTTCGCCAGGTCCACCGCTACAGTCAGACCGCCTAGACCAGAGTCGAATACGCCGATCGGATCCGTGGATTTCTTCGTTCTCATCTTTGAAATTGTATACCTCTGCGAATGATTCTGCCTGAAACTGAGTCGCAAAAAGGCCTTCAGCCGATTCGTCATCGAACTAGCTGAAGGTCTCTGTTTTTTCTGGTTACAGTTGTTTTTCTTCTGGGATGACCTGCAAAGCAGAGCTCAGCACGCAGCCTTTTCAACATCTCAGGCGGTCTGCACAGACAGTACATTCATCCATTTTCTGGTCATGAAAATGATCGCGCCAAGGATCATGCGGACGGCTTCTTCCATGGAAAGCGTCAGGTACAGCGCAGCGATCGGATAACCCTGATGCAGAGCAAAGAAAGCGAGCGGAACGCCAAAGCCCCATGTTCCGACAAGATCAATTGCCATCGTCAGATTTGTCTTTCCGCCGGCACGCAGGATGCCGCCGCTGACGACCATATTCTGCACTTTGACAATCGACATCAGTGCAAATGCACAGATCAGTCCGACACCGGTCTGCCGGATGAACTCATCCACTGAGAACAGCCTCACATAAAACGGTGCTGCCAGACAAAGCAGGGATGAAAGAATCAGAGAGCCGCAGAGCGAATAGCGGATGAGTGAGAGAGAATCCTGCCAGGCTTCTTCAAAGCGGTTCTGTCCAAGCCGCTGTCCGACAAGAACGCCCGCTACCTGGGAAAAGCCGCTCAGAATTCCAATCAGCATGCTCTGCAGCGGAATTGTCATCGTCATGGCAGCCGCTTCAGCCGTTCCGGTATGGCCGTAGACCATCGAATAGATGTTTTCTCCAAGTGCCCACAGACCCTCTGTAATCAGCAGCGGCAGCAGGACTTTTAAAACGATTCCAGGCTGCATGCGGCTCATGCTCAGATGCATCCAGGAAAGCTTTTTTCGAATAAACGCGAATGTCACGGTCGCCATCAGCGCCTGAGAGATCACCGAAGCCCATGCTGCGCCGGCTTCCTGCCAGCCAAAGCCGAAAATAAAGAGCGCATTCAGCCCTGTATTGGCAGCAATACCCGCAAGCGAAGCGTAAAGCGGTGCTGCAGGCTGTCCGCAGCAGCGAAGAACAACAGAATACAGCGAAGTAATTGCAGACAGAGGCAATACCCAGACATAAATCGAAAGATACCGGGCAGCCGGAGCGATAACCGCAGGATCTGGCGAATAGAGCTGCATGACTGTCTGCGGCACGATCAAAGACGGAATGATAAAGAGCACGCAGATGGCTATGGACAGAATGAACACCTGCGTAAAGCTTCGCATCAGGGCATCCCGGCTATTCTGCCCTTCATACTGTGCGGCAAGAATGCCGGCTCCCGTTGCACATCCGGCAAGAATGGTCAGAGCCAGCGAAGCAAACTTTGCCCCGAAGCCGACTCCCGCAATAACCGATGCGCCGGACTGCCCGATCATAATCTGATCCGCAACGGAAAAGCAGCTGACGGCAAGCGATTGTGCCGCTGTTGGCAGTGCGATCTTAAGCGTCTGTCTGAAAAAGTCTCTACGCATGGCCCACACTCCTACGGATCGTCAGGCTCACGCTGCTTAAACGGTGCGATGGTTCCTGATCCAGAGATTCAATGGCCAGCCGGGCTTTTTCCTGCAGGTCCTGGCTTACTGTAGTCAGCGGCGGACACGATGTCTTTCCCGCCTCAATGCCGTCAAAGCCAATCACTGAAATATCTTCAGGAACACAGATGCCCCGTTCATAGAAAATGGACATCAGCTCGATGGCCTGCATGTCGCTCACACAGAAGACGGCTTTTACATCTGAAAAATCATAGTCCAGCAACTGCTTTCTGCGGGAAGCGGAATCCGGATGAATCATCAGCACGCGACTCTTTATTCCCGTACTTTTCAGGCCGTCAATGCGGCTTTTATCGTTGCATTCCAGGTTCGTCGTCAGAACCAGGACCTCTTCATAGCCCTGCTGCTGAAGATAGGTTCCGACCAGACGGCCGCCCAGTTCATCATCCACACAGATCGATGCGACACCTTCCATTGCATCCGTAGAGTCGATGGCTGCCATCGGGATATGAATCCGGCTTTTGAGAGAAAGGTAATCGGCATCACAGAATCCGGCGACGACCAGTCCTTTCATGTTCCATACAGAAGCAAATTCAGCTGCCTGATTCCAGGTGCTGACGGTCCGGATCAGCAGATCGCATCCTGCTGCGGCACATTCTTTCTGCAGACAGGAGATGAACTTTGCATAATACGGGTTTTCCAGAGGCTTTCCTTCGTATTCGGGATGATCATTCACCGTCAGACCGATGAGTCTTGATGGATTCATTCCCATCAGAACCTCCGCCCGTTTGGGCAGATAGCCGGTCTTTTCCACCAGCTCAAGGACCCTGGCACGCGTCTGTTCGGAGACTTTTCCCTGTTTTCCATTGAGCACATACGAGACTGTTGCGGTAGACAGCCCGAGTGCTTCGGCAAGATCTGCCAGTCGAATTTTTTCCATACCCACAGTTTAGAAACATGTACACTTCAGACCAAACGTTAAATTGTTAACCTCCCGTTTAAATTCTTAACCTGTCCGGACAGCACTAAAAAAGACTGTCACAACCGCATTGCTGCGGCAGACAGCCTTTAAAGTTCTGCTGAGCTGCTTCCTTGTCATCCTGCTTTGAGGGGACATTTTTCGGCCGGTATTTCCGTCTTGTCGAGGATCGCTTTGCATCCGCTGTTGCAGGTGGGATCAGACTTCAAGGAAGAGTCTGTGACCCTTCTTCTGGACCGGCTTCCTTGACGGGGGCTCCATCTTTTCTGGCAGATCTCTCAGTCAGTTTTGATGGGCATACTCTAACACGGAATTTGAGCGTTCCTTTCAAAGCACGTAAAGAGGGCCTGTTCAGTCTCTAACCCGTCCTGTTTGGTCATTTTCATATAAAACAGCACCAGGTCTGGTCATGCCGGATCTGGTGCTGAATTCTTCTTTTCAATCATTTGCGGGATTGTATTCATTTATTCCCGTTCTTTACCTGCGGTATTTATTCTGTACACTCGCCGGAATCTGTTGAATGATCTTCTTCAGCTTCTAAAGCAGATTCTTCGGCTGAAGAAGCATTCTGGCGTGCTTCTGCTTCAACCTGCAAAGACTTCATTGAAGCAGCAAGCAGCGGATCAATGGCTTCCTCACCATCGGCCGTCTGCACTTCCGCATCTGAGTCAGCCTGGTCTGCATCAAAAGCAGATTCCTCTGTTTTTTCTGCCGCAAGCGGCTCCACGGACTCATCCTCTTCGTCCCTGGCATTCTGCTGTTCGGCTTCAAGCGATCGTATGGACGCCGCAAGGAGCGGATCGGTGATATCTGCTTCCTGATCTGAAGCCGGGTTTTCGATCGACTTCTGGCTGGCAATAAAGAGCGGGTCGGAAGAGAACCATGCGGATGAAACTTCATCACGCGTTTCTCCCGTTACGCTGGCTGCATCCAGTTCAAGATGAAGTGCGCTTCCCGCATCCTGCGGGCTTTGCGGATTCTGTGGATTTCCCTCATCCGCATCCCCAGCTGGCGAAGGGCCAAAGGGCAGCTCTTTTGTTACCTGCGATTCTTCATCATCAAACAGCTCTTCCTCATCGCCATCATAGACGATAGGCGATCCGACGCTGAAGGCCGGCGGATCAGTGCGGAGGTTGTGAACGATCGGATTTTCAGCGGGTTCGGACGCTTTTTCAATCTGCGGTCTGGCGTTATCGCTCAGATGCAGAGTGACATGTTCCGGCTGTTTTTCCGGATCGATTGGGAAACGCAGAATTGCAGTGAACAGATCGCCGTCCACTTTGATTTCAAACGTACCGTCCATGACTTCAACGAAGCTTTTGACAATAGCAAGTCCTAGACCGCTTCCGCTGACCGAACGGCTCGCATCACCGCGCACGAATCGCTCCATGATCTTTTCGGGATCAAAGTCGAGAATAGTTGCCGAGGTATTGCGGATGCGCAGTTCGCAGTGCTTTTCAAAACGCTCAAGCCCAATGAAAACACGGGTTCCTTCGAGCGAGTATTTCAGTGCATTGGAGAGGATGTTGTCGATGACACGGACTGTCTTGTCCGGATCGACTTCAATCATGACCGGTCCGTACAGGCTAGAGACAATTGTCAGGTTCTTGCGGGCCATTGAATCTTCCCACTCCACTTTGACCTGTTCGACCAGCTCACAAAGATCAATGCACGTCAGATCCAGTGCAATATCGCCGCTTGTGGCTTTGGTAATATCAAACAGATCTTCCATCAGTGCATTGAGCCTTGCCGTATAGTTCTGCAGATGGGCTGCATAGTGACGGATATCGTCCATATTGCTGGAAAGAGAGATCAGCTCAGAGTAGCTCTGAATGCCTGCAACAGGCGTTTTCAGGTCGTGCGAGACATTGGAAATCAGCTGTGCCTTGGTGACCTGGCTGGCCAGGCCTTCTTTGAGGGCACTTTCATAACGGTCGGAGACATGCAGCATCTCGTTATAAAGCGGCTGATAGATGCCTACACTCTGCGGCTGGACGCTCGAGAAGTCTCCTTTGGCCAGCTGTCTGGAAGCCAGATAGACCTTGTGGTAGCTGTTCATCGATTTGTGTCCGACTGAAAAGATCAGAATCAGACAGACCGTAATGCCGGCCAGTGTACCGACCATCAGTCCGGCGATCGGGTAGCCAAAGATTTCCTGCCCGATGAAAAAGCCGGTACACATCAGGATCGCAAGAATGGCTAATGTAATTACCGCACACAGGATCATTTTAGTTTCCGGTGCCTTGCGGTTATCCGGTTCAAGAATGGAGTTGACCCGCTTTTTCAGACGCCGGATGAGCCATGTTGAAGCAAGGTCTTCCTCAATAAAGGCCGGGCCTTTCTTCACAGCCCGCTTGATATAGAGACAGAGCAGTGCAACAGAGAAGAAGAAGGCAGCCCACACGGTGATCACGGACAGATATGCTGCCAGTCCTGCCCACCATGATGTCATGGAGAACGACTGATAAATGCTCTTGAGAGAGCCGTCCGCACTGGACATAGTGACGTTTGCGGTAAAGGAGAAGATTGCCATCATAACAAACAGCAGAACAGCTGCCGCACAGATCGCCTTGAGTCTGGAGATCCGCTTGAGCAGCGGGAAATCTTCTTCTCCCTTCCATGAATAGAGGAAAACCAGAAGCAGAATGATGACGCTGCCAACAGACATGCAGTAGTCAATGCCGCGCTGCGATACAACTGCTGAAGTGCGGACAATCGAGCCGCCGTTTGGTGCGAGCGTTTTTGGAACGTAATATTCAATGGAAAAGCCGTCAGGCAGCGTCAGTGAATAGTAGTATTCGCTGCCGTACTGATTGCGCCGCTCTTCCGGGACAATCGCCGGATTGACCAGAATGGACTGGGCTCTTGAAAACAGTACGTTTGGCTGCGTGGCACCGGCGTAGGTGATTTTTCCACCGTTGGAGCGGATCGTATAGTTCAGCGCTCCTTCTTCCTGCGAATAGGAATCCACCCAGTTGTGCCGGTACTCTTTTCCATTGCAGCGGATAATCCAGGCCAGGTTTGAATCCCTGGTCATGGATTCAGCCGCACTTCGAAATGAGTTGCCGACATTTTCTTCAATGTACTGGGCGACTTCCGGGGTGGTCTGTTCATCGAGAACCAGCCAGTCGCATCCGGGGACAATCGACCGGGCCCGGACAATACTGACCGCTTCAAGCTGGCTGGCCAGCGCATTGACCAGCATTTGCCGGGTTTCTTCACCCTGAATGGTTACAGTCGATGTAAACCGGGCGGAGAGCACGGACAGGGTCAGAATCGCCAGAATCAGAATGGTTGTAAATAAGCCTGCCCGTTTTTTCATGCCCTCGGATCCTTGCGCATTTTATAGCCAAGTCCCCAGACAACCTGAATGTACTGCGGCTTTTTCGGATCTTCTTCGATCTTCTCGCGCAGCTTCCGGATATGAACGGTAATGGTTTCTGTGGAGATGGCATCTTCTTTCCAGACGAGCTCATAGATTTCCGCTGCGGAGTAAACACGCTCGGGATGACGCATGAGCAGTTCAAGAATCTGGAATTCTTTCGGTGTCAGATGAACCGGATTGCCAAAGACTGTGACCTCCTTGGTCACCGGGTTGAGAGCGAGATCGCGGTTGGTGATCAGCGAATCATCCGGCTGGTCCTTGCGGTTTTTCATGTCGAGGTAGTTCTGATAGCGGCGGATCTGCACTTTGACACGGGCGAGCAGTTCCATAGACGAGAACGGTTTGGACAGGTAATCATCCGCACCGATGGTCAGACCGTTGATCTTGTCGACTTCGGCTGATTTTGCCGAAAGGATGATGATCGGGAAATCGTGCTCGGTTTTGCGGATCTCCTTGATCAGATTCAGACCATCCATGACCGGCATCATGATGTCAAAAATGCCCAGGTGAATCTCATCAGGGCGTTTGAGGAATTCCTCATAGGCGATCTTGCCGTTGGCACAGGGAATGACTTCATAGCCCTGAGTTTCGAGGTAGATCGTGACAGCTTCGCGAAGGCCTTTTTCATCCTCCGCAACAAGTACGGTGTGTTTTGGCGTATTCATGGGTTCCTCCCTTTTCTATCGTTTCAGTTTCATCTCTTTAATTTATACATTCTCTGCACTGTTCCGATTCATCTCCCCGATATTACGATTACGGAAATTTCAGAATCTGCACGACAGCGCAGAGCATCCGTTTTATCTTTTTCGAACCAGACTGAAAAGACACATTCTGTTTGAGATCAGCGGGCGCAGTCTGTCCGGTTGTGGTATATAACCTGTTTCATCTTTACACAACAAAAGAAAATTCTGTATCCGCGGATACAGAATCAGATCAATGTTTCGTGATTATTTGGAATTTCTTCAGAAGCATGCAGATGTCCAGATGGTTTTTCTTCTTCTTTAGCAGCGCTTCTCTGTACCATGCGGACTGCCTGCTGACGCAGGGCTTTTCGCTTTGCCCTTTCAAGCATCAGATTCGAAAGCGAATATGCAGCCGGAAGACCGGAGGGGCGTTTTGGAATTCCTTTTACATCTTTGGCATCCGGACTGGATGTAAAAGGCAGGAATACTCCGTTGATCTCCAGATGAACTGCCAGAATCAGCAGCAGAAGCAGAATGGTATACAGAAAGCGGCTTGATGCCTGTGCCATGTATCCAAGCATCAGAAGAACAAAGTAAAGAAACCAGCGGGCTGCAGTCGGCTGCAGGTCGGGTCTGACCAGCCATCTCCAGAACGGATAGGAGCATACGGTGAACAGGCCGAATGAGAACAGCGTGTACCAGAATGCACGCAGATCAAAAGCAGCGCAGAAAATCATCCCTGCCGCAGCTGCGCACAGCAGCGAAAAATACGCCGGACGTCTTCTGTATTTCTGCACATAGACAAGAAAAGAAAGCAGCAGACCCGTCAGAATGCCATAGGGAACGCGGGTATTCCAGTTATCTGTTGCCAGAGACATCACCAGAAAAGCTATGACACCGGCAGCCATCCAGAAGTACAGATAAAAAAACCGCGTAAGCAGAGCCCTGATTTTTTTCTTTTTCGTTTTTTTCGCCAAGCCGGTCACCTCCACAACAGTGTACAGTCCTAATGCAAAAAGAACCCTTCCAAATGATGATGAATTTCCAAAGTTTTTCTTTCGGATTGAATGAAAAACTGTCATTTACCCTGTATATTTCCGCTTTCTGCGCTTTGAGCAGCAATCTGCAGAATTTCACTCCTGGCTGAACAGAATCGGCCAAAAGCAATGTCATTAAGTTAGATAAGGTAGGTCCACTCAAACGTTAAGCTTACA
>Strawberry_p1__coassemble_2337_pt1 | contig 16672 bp, 10 predicted proteins | sample Strawberry_p1__metabat2_high_PE_023 | metagenome-assembled genome bin Strawberry_p1
GATGAACACCAAATCTGCCGTCAGCAAAATTGGGTATTTTGTCTGACGCATCTAAGAAAAAGGCAGAACCGACAAATATAAAGAAAAGCGACAGGCGTCAGAAATCAGGCAGCCTGTAAAACGAAAAGAAACGGCAGGTCCTCTGCATCAAACAGAGAACTGCCGCATGGACCGGGCAGGCCGGTCCGGAACAGAAAGCAGGTGTGCACATGGAAATTGAAGCCAACACAACCATCATCGCCCCCGGAGCCCTTCACCTGGGCATCTACCGGGAAATTATCCGGCAGAAAGGCGGATGCCTGAATATCAGCGTTCTGTCTCTGGAGACTTACCTGGCGCAGAATCTGACGCGTTCAAGAAGTCCGAAGATTGTCCTTCTCTATCAGTATGCCAGAGCTCTGGAATCTCTGAATCCGGACAATCTGTTTTACGGATCCAGAAACGACTACGACTTTCTCAATGACTGTCTGAATTTCATGATCCTCTGTCAGCTCTATGATTTTCAGAGCTTTCCAAAACGGACAAAGCGCGAGCAGGATCTTGCGGAAGTCATTGAAAAAATTCTGCCCATTGAACTCTGGGTCAAAGAAGCAAAGTCGCTGCCCTATCCGGATGCATCGCGTCTGCGGATTCTGAACACCGAGAACAGTTTTGTCCGTCAGTACTGGGTCGATCTGCTGGTCTCTCGAGGCGCAAAGCTTGTCGAGCTCAAAAACCACAAGCGTACGTATTACTGGTCCTGTTCCAATGCCCGAAAGGAAATGGAAGCCTGTGCGGATGCGATCGTCGCCAACCAGCTGAATGCCGATGACGTCATGATCGCTCTGGCCGATTCCTCGCAGAAATATGTACTTGCGCAGGCCCTTGAGTCGCGCGGCATTCCATACACGATGACTGAATCGGATTCATCCAGAAAGATCATCGAACAGTGGAAAAGCGCGCTGACGTATCTGATGGACCGTTCAGATGAAAATCTGATGGATCTGCTCGAAACCCTCTTTGCACAGAGCGCCTACAGTCTGCGCCGCTATATCCGTCTGTTTGGCAGTGCCGATGTGTCCATTCAGAACATGACCTGGGAAGACAATGCCCTCATTCCGGAAGAAACGTTTGCGGAGCTGCAGGCGCTTGAAGTCGAAGTCTCCCCATGGCGTCCAGTCCTTGAACAGATCCGGGGATGGACGCTCGATTCCATCGACCAGATCGGTCGGGTCATCATGGACCAGACGCCCTCGCCTGAACCCGATGACGTCAACGCCTTTGAAGGTGTCATGTCGGCCATTACATCCGTTCTGCCGATGATGAATTCCGAAAAAGATCTGGAACTGCTCATCCGCTCCCTCGATACCCTTCGCCCTTCCCGGGCGCTTTCTTCACTGAAAGGCGTTCTGGTCGGTTCCAGAGAGCAGATCAGCGGTTTGTATGACAACGTGTTCTATATCGGTGCCGATGCCCATACTTTCCCGGGAAGCCAGGCCTTTACCGGCATCTTTGACGAAGACTACATGCAGCAGCTTCCGTTTCCTTCCCTTGAAGAGCGCACGCAGAAAAGCTTTGACCAGCTGACCGGCGTTCTGATGGAACCGGAAAGTCTGTTTATCCTTACGCCGCAGTCGGACTACATGGGCAAGGCAATCGAAAACAGCCATGAGCTCAATACATGGCTTGGCATGCTGCCTAAATTCCGCAAAGCGGCTGAACCATCCTCAAACCCGCGTCCGTCTTTCCGTCTGCAGGGCATGCCAGGTTCCCATCTGTTCCGGCAGTCTGATGGCGTTCTGCAGACTGGCGTGAATTCGCTGAATACATTTGAAAAATGCGCGCTGCGAAACCTGCTCCAGTACGGTCTGTGCCTGCGCAGTCCCATTAAAGCAAGAGATCTTCTCCATGTCGGCGGCGATCTGATCGAGCGGACGATGCAGCGCGGCTACGAAAAATACCGTGTGACCTTTGATCAGCTCAGTGATGCGCAGATTGAAGAACTCATCAAAGAAGATTTCGCCTTTGCCAAAAAGCTTTTTGAGGCAAGAGCGGAAGAAATCGATGCGCTGGCTGAAAAAACAGTGCAGCAGCTGATCCGCATTTTTGCATCGCTGCGTCCGGTCCGTCAGGAGATGCACCTTGGCCTTGCTGCGTCGGATTACCGCATCGATATGCAGGAAAACTTTGAAGGTCTGCCGATGCACGTAGAAGGATCCATCGCCCGGACGACAAGAAACCGGGCTGCGTTCAATTTGGTCGATACCGGCGAAGACAGCTTCATGCCTGATGCTCTGCCTAGAGCCACGATTGATCTGCGCATGCAGCCAAAAGCCAGAGAGCGCAATGCCTTTGTTCTGCGCTATGGAGCAGGCGGAACGCCTGCCAGCGCGAATCCTGTGAGCGAACAGCAGGCGATCGAACAGTCGCGGGTCGATTTTTTCAAGGACACGCTTGTAGCGCAGAACTTTTCCGGCATGAGCGGTCCGCTTGAAGAGACCCTCAAAAAAAAGGTCCCGACCTATGGCGACCGGGAAGAAAAGATCAGCGAACAGGCGGATGGACTTGCCCGCAGTCTGAACAACAACGACTTCCGTCCGGTCCACAAACCCAATGCCTGTGCGACCTGCCATTTTAAATCCATCTGCCGCAACGCGGCGACAGAAAAGGAGTGATTGCTCATGTTCGATCAGATCAAGACCCCGCCTGTTCTAATCAATCCAGATCCTGAAGAAAAAGAGGCAGGATCCGCCCTGCCAGATCTTAACGAAGAGGGCCATATCTATACCGACGAGCCGCTTGTCGGCCCGACGGAGTCCACTGTATTTGTACCCGCATTTGAAGAGGCGGCCAGTCTGCCTCATGAAGCGGACGGCATCGACCCCGACAGCCTTGGCGAAGAAGATGAAGCCGCTCTGGAAGCCGATTCTGAAGATGGCGACAGTCCGGAAAAAGAGGAGGCTGACCAGAGTGCTGCCAAAGGCACAGGAAATGAAGAGCAGAAAACAGACCCGGATGCTGAAAATGTCGAAAAAGAGTCGAAGCCGAAAATGAAATTTTCGCCCTCCCAGCAGAAAGTCATTGATTCGCGCGGCAAAAACCTGCTTGTTTCCGCAAGTGCGGGCGCAGGAAAAACGGCAGTTCTGGTTGAACGTCTTTGCCGCCTTGTCGTCGATGATCATGTCCCGATCTCTTCGATTCTGGCGATGACCTTTACCGAAGATGCCGCAAGAGAGATGAAAACCCGTCTGCGTATGCGACTGATGGAAGCCGCAAAAACAGACCCGGGGCTCAATACGCAGGTCAGTGCTCTGGAAACCGCAAGCATCAGCACCATTCACAGTTTCTGCCTCGACCTGGTGCAGAAGTACTACTACATGGCAGGCCTGAGCTATTCGACCGCTTCGCATGTCGATAACGATCTGGCCGACAGCCAGGCGCTTGAAAAAGCGTTTAATCAGGCCATGCTCGCTCTCGATCCCAAAAAGAGCGCCGAACTGCTTCTGTATATGGAAGCATTCTCCAAAGATGAGAAGCATCTGCGCGAGCGGCTTCTGAAATTTCTTGAACTTGCCCGAAGCAAGCCCGATCCAGTTGGATGGATGAACAGCTGCCGCACACAGAATGAAGCGCTCGATGACTGGTTCTTCCTGTTTTATAAAAACCGCATTCAGGCGCTGATGGACATCTTTGAAACAATGGTGGATGCCGTTTCGGAACTGGAGTTCAAGAAAATCGAAAAGCAGCAGGAATACACTGTCCTGTTCGACAACAAGATCCGTGCGCTCGAAGAATGCCGGGATCTGCTTGACCGCAAGAAATACAGCGAATTCGCCAATGCGTTTGTTTCCTACATCGAAACAACCGGCAAGTTTACCCCGACCATCAATAAAGTCTCCTTTAAAACCATCCAGGCTGATTCCCGCCGTCTGGAAAAGGAGATCGCGGAAGTCCTGTTTACAGAGGACCAGTTTACGACCGCCTCTCTACAGACAAAGTCAGTTCGAAATACCTTCCTGGATCTTGCGATTGATGTTTCGCAGCGCTTTGCAGCGATCAAGCGCGAAGAAGGCTTCATCGATTTTGCGGATATGGAATCGTATGCCTGGCAGATTCTGCAGAATCCGGCAGCAGCCGATGAGATCCGCAGACAGTATGAAGTCATCCTGATCGACGAATACCAGGACACCAACGATCTGCAGGAGTCGATTGTTCAGGCGATCTGCCGCGACAACAACGTTTTCCGCGTCGGCGACGTCAAGCAGTCGATTTACGGCTTCCGTCAGGCACGCGTTCAGCTGATGAAAGGTCTGCTTGAACACCCGGGCAAGAACGACGAAATCATCGCCATGCAGGAAAACTACCGTTCAACAGCCCGACTGATTCGCTTTAACAATGACTTTTTCTCCCGTCTGATGAATGTCGACGGTCTTCCGCCGCAGTTTGAAGCCATTGACCTGGCTAAACCGGGAACTCCGGCGCAGAGCGAAGGGCCCCAGAAACCGGTCCGCTTCCTGTTTACGGACTACACGAAGACCGGCGTTCCGGGCGCAGATGAAGAAGATGGCAAAAAGGTCAGTGCCCGCAGCATTCATCGGCATCACCGGTGCGATCTGATTGCCCATGACATCGAACAGAAAGTCAAAGCCGGAGAAATCACGCTCCGTGATGTAGCAATTCTGACCCGCAGTTCGACGCCCCATGATGAACTCAAACAGGCTCTTGAAGCCTGGGGAATCCGGGCGATCAACCACGTGCGCAAAGGCTTCTATACAAACAAAGCCATTCAGGTCGTTCTTTCCGCGATGCGCGTCATTGAAGATGAGAAAAACGACATCGCACTGATGGCCGTTCTTGCCTCGCCGCTGACCGGCTTTACTCAGCAGGATATTCTGCCGATCATTCAGGGAACCGATCCTTCGATTTCTCTGTACCGCAGACTGCAGCAGTCTTCACGCGGTCAGTCCATGCTTTCCATTGTCCGCCGGCTGAAAGAGCTGAAGTCTCTGCCTCTGCCCCAGATGGTTGTGGGAATTTTCCAGATCCGCGGCTTCTATGACTACCAGACCAGCTCGCAGGACAAGACCAACCTGGATGTGCTTCTTGAAAAAGCAGTCGAAGCAGACCGGCTGATGGATCTTGAAGGCTTCCTGGAATCCGCGACGCTTGAAGAAGACCTCGACAAGACCAGTGAAGCGACGCCGTTTGGCCGTGAAGAAGATGCCGTTCGCATTTCGACCATCCACGCTTCAAAAGGTCTGCAGTACAAGCTTGTCTACATTCTGAGCGAGCAGATCAGCCGCGATTTTGAGGGCATGAGTCCGATTCAGTTCGATGCCGATCTCGGTCTGGCTCTTGAAAGCCTGGATCCGAAAACAATGCTCCGTCAGGCAAGTGCAGAAACGATTGCCTTAGGCAGCAAGCGGTTTGTCGAAGAGCAGCAGGAAAAGATGCGCGTACTCTATGTTGCCTGCACGCGTGCAGAAAAAGAGCTCGTCTTTGTCGATTCGCTCAAGGATGAAGATGAATACAGCTGGGATTTTGATCTGCGCGCTCTGCTCAACAACCGCGGATTTACAAGCTGGTTTTTCCACATGTATCACCAGAACCCGGGCAAGGATGTCGTGTTTGAGCGGGTCGATACGCTCTATGAACGTCCCGCCAGAACCCTGGATCCAAACCGCCGCATGAGAATCCGCCGTTATGCAGGTCCGGTTGAAGAAATCCGATCCCAGACAGCAAGTGCTGCCAAAGCGGGAGTCAGCTGGCCAAAAGTCGGCTATGGCAAAGGGCGGGAGAGCGGTCTGGCTAAAGAGCGCGGAACGCTGTTTCACGAGATCGTGGAGAGAGTGCCCTACCCATACGAAAAAGAAGCGGTCGCCGCTTATGCAAAAGAAGCCGGACTGCCGCTTTCTGTAACAGATATCGATGAAATCACGCATTTAGGTACGATTGAGACGTATGCGCGCTGGATGAAAGAGCCGCATGAATTTGAATGCCCGTACTGCGTCATGGAAGAGGGTGCCATTACACACGGCTATATGGACCTTGTCGTGCGCGAGGGAAATACGATTCATATTCTCGACTTCAAAACCGACAGGGCATTCGATGAACAGTCGCTCGCATCACGTTACAGAGCGCAGCTTGAAACGTACCGCCGGGCGATGAAGAGCATTGAACCGCAGGCTACGGTCCGTGCCTGGATTTATTCTTTTGCACTTGGCTCGCTTTTTGAACTTTCTTAGTTCATTGTTGTACGCAGGAAATTGATTTCTGGCACAAAGAAAGCGGATTCAAATCAAATTCAGACTGTTTAATCGTCCTTTAACCCGTTCGTTGAACGGGTTTTTCTGTGGCTGATTTCATTCACATTTAAATCAGAACCTTTTTTAGAAACTTTACCCGGGTTAAAGTATGAAACCGGTGAAAATTCTTTTATTTAAAGCATATTTGCCGGATTTAGACAGGCGCGTTTGGAAAAAGTACAAAAAACTGTCATTTCCCTGCGATGATTTGACCATAAATTTCCGAAAATTGAAATCCGGGATTTCTTCTTTATACTTTGTGGTGTCCGCAATGCCTGGCTGGCTCCAGACCTGCGGAGTAAAAAGGAGGACTCCAAAACATGGAGAAGTTTTTCCATCTGAAGGAAAAAGGCACTGATGTCAAAACCGAGATCATTGCCGGTATTACCACATTTCTGGCGATGGCTTACATTCTTGCCGTCAACCCGATGATCCTGGGCGACGCCGGCATGAAACCGGAAGCTGTATTTATGGCCACCGCTCTTTCATCGGCTGCAGCATCTCTGCTCATGGGCATTCTCGCCAACTACCCGGTTGCTCTGTCGGCCGGTATGGGTGTTAACGCACTCTTCTCTTACACCGTCGTTCTGACGATGGGCTATTCCTGGCAGGCTGCTCTGGCTGCTGTATTCATTTCCGGTCTCGTATTCGTTCTGATTTCTGTTACCGGAATCCGTAAAAAAATCATTGATTCCATCCCTGTACAGCTCAAGCTGTCCATTGGTGCCGGTATAGGCTTCTTCATCGCATTTGTCGGTCTGAAGAACGCTGGCATCGTTGTTGCAAACGAATCCACATTCGTAGGACTTGGCTCCTTCACAGACCCGCAGGTGCTCCTTGCCCTGTTCGGCGTCATCGTGACCATCGTCTGCGTTGTCCGCAAAGTTCCTGCCGGCGTATTTGTCGGTCTGGTCATCACCGCTCTTGTCGGTGTTGTTCTTGGTCTTTGCGGCGTTGAAGGCATGCCTGCTTTCGGCGGCCTGCTCACAACTGAATTTGATTTGAGCGCAGCCGGCGCGTTTGCTTCGGGATTTGGCGAACTGTTCTCCCATCCGTTCAACGCTCTCGTTGTAATCTTCTCGTTCCTGTTCGTTGACTTCTTTGATACAGCCGGAACTCTCGTTGCAGTCGGCAATGAAGTCGGTCTGATCAACAAGAACGGCGAACTCGAAAACGCAGAACAGGCTCTGCTTGCAGACTCCCTTGGAACCTGCATCGGTGCTGCTCTTGGTACTTCTACGATCACCAGTTTTGTAGAGTCTTCTTCTGGTGTCGGCGTAGGCGGACGTACAGGTCTGACAGCCATCACAACTGGCGTTATGTTCCTGCTCTCCATTTTCATTTCACCGCTGATCCTTGGTCTGGTTACAAATGCGGTAACTGCTCCTGCTCTGATCGTTGTCGGTGTCATGATGGTTCAGCAGCTCAAAGGCATCTCCTGGGAGGATCTGACAATCGCAATCCCAGCCTTCATCACCATCATCTCCATGATCCTGATGTATTCCATCTCTAACGGTATTGCATTCGGCTTCATTGCTTATGCAGTCTGCATGATCGCCGCCGGAAAAATTAAAGAAATTCATCCGACAGTATGGGTACTGATGATCATCTTCGTAATCTACTTTGCTTCTCCTTACCTGATGGCTTAATCGGAACAGTTTCCGTTCTCACACGGCCCGGTGCATAACGCGCCGGGCCGTTTTTTTACAGTCTGCCTGTCTGGCATGTCCTTTTGTTTTCTCTGTCCTTTTCTGTCGGCAAAACGTGTGCGTAAAAAAGCAGAGGAGACATTGGAAAACGAAAAGTCCTCCCCTATAATTGCTATGCTTCAGTCTCCGTATTCACTCTGATCAGATTGGACAGCCTTTTCAGACAGATCAGACAGGGAAGATATCCGTTTCTCTGAAGAATCAGGTATCCTGTACAGGGACAATCCAGACTGCATTGAAGATGTACGAAAATGTACACAATGTGAAAAACAAAAACAGAAGAGAGAAAAGAAGAAAGAAGGAGGGAAGCACAGTGAGCCAGAACAGAACAAATCCATCAGCTTCAAAAAAAGAATCTGAGCAGGGATCTGAAAAAAAGCAGAGCCAGAAAGCTTCTGTAAAAAAGTCTTCGGGCGATTCCGGGCTTCTTTCAAAAGCAGCCGCCGCTCTGTCACGGATTAACCGGACAGGATGGGCTGTGATTGCGCTTGTTGTGGTTGCAGCGATTGCGGTGGGTCTTGCCCTGCATCATGAACCTGACTTTTCTGCAGGCATGGCGGCGCTTGAAGAACTAGAAAACCGCGATGTGAATGATATGCATGCAAAAGTCACGAACCGCCGCAAGGAAGAAATGAATGAGATGCTCGAATCCGGTACGTTTAACGTCAGTGCCGCGATGTCGGATGCCGTCATTATCGGCGACTCGCGTGCAGAAGGTTTCGGTTCCTACCAGATCATCGATCCGACAAGAGTTCTTGCAACAATCGGCGAGCGTGCGGATAAGATCAGCACCTGGAAAGATCAGGTTGCAGCCCTTCAGCCCTCGACGATTTACATCTCTTATGGCGGAAACGACCTTTCCTACAACACCGGACATGAACTTGACCCGGACGGCTATGCAAAGCTGTATGAAAAGCAGATCGATGAGCTGCTTGAGGTCGATCCCAATGCGCGAATTGCCATCAATTCCATCATTGAACCCACGCCTGCCGTTGCAGCAGCAGAACCCTGGTGGAGCAAACGGGATGATTTCAACCGACAGCTTAAGGAACTCTGCGAGCGCAGAGGCTGGGTGTACATCGATAACTCATCGCTGAGCGATGGCGGAAATGCGCCGATTTATGATGCTGACGGCATGCATTTTCTGGCCAGTTTCTATGCCCCATGGGCTGCAAACATGACCATGACAGTCCTGGAAAGCGAGATCCAGTAACGGATTACAGTCTGTTCAGTCTGTCGGTCCAGATCTGTCTGATTTATAAAATCGAATAATAAAAACCGACTTAAAAAGTCTGCAGTATCCAGTATAAAATCTGCTTCTGTCACTCTGATTCAGATGCAGAGAAATGGTGAAAGGAGAATGACAATGGCCCAGCCAAATCCTGAAGTCGAACCTTCCAGACGCCCTCAGTTTTCCCTGTTCAGCTATCCGGTTGTGCTGGGAATCCTTGGCGCTCTTGCAATCGTTCTTGCGGTGTTCTGGGGAAGCACCCTGTTTTCCGGCCGGATTACAAGCCTGAATTCCTTTGACAGCGTGCAGGGACCAGTTGTTACCCATGTCAGCAGCGATGCCTATCCCAAGCAGGATACCCTTGCTCTGCGCCGCTATTACGGACTTGATCCCAATGAATTCCAGAACAGCGCTGTTTACCGGCTGAGCAATGCCATGAGTGCGCGCGAACTGGTCATCGTGCAGTTTGGCGACCGACAAGCCGCACAGGATTTTGAGTCGGCCATGAAAGAACGCGCAAAATCGCAGTCCGATATTTTTGCCGGTTATGCCCCGGAAGAAGCGCAGCTGGCTGAAAATGCCCTGCTCAACGTACAGGGCAACTATGCACTCTTTTATGTCGGCGACCACCCGGAACAGGTCAATGACACCTTTATGGAAAGTCTGAGGAACTGAGTATGAACTTTACTGATCTTCTGTTTCTGTTCGGCTTTCTTCCGATCGTCTGGCTGCTTTATTCCAGGGTGAAGCTGGGCAAGTGGAGCAATCTGTTTCTTCTGATTGCTTCGCTGATTTTCTGTGCATGGGGATCCGGCTATGCGCTGCTGATTCTTCTTGTCGTTCTGTTTGCTACATGGATGGCAGTCAAAGGCATGGAAGCCGCGCCGTATGAGCAGGAGCGAAAGAATATCCTGTATGCCATTTCAGCTCTTCTTCTGCTGATCCTGTTTGTATACAAGTATCTGCCCGTCTGGTTTTCCTTCCTGCCTGTCTTCCACGACGGCACCCCGGCTTCGCTTCGCATGCCGGCTGGTCTGTCGTTTTACATGTTCAGCTGCTTTTCATGCATTTTTGATGTTTACTACCGCAAAGCACCGGCTCCGCGCTCCTTTGTGGATCTCGGCTTTTTTGCAGCCTTCTTTGCCCGTCTGAACATGGGCCCAATCGGCCATTACGCCAGAGAATACGATCAGCTGCTTTCTCATCCGCAGACTTCTGCGAAAAACCGCAAAGGCGTCAGCCTCTTTATGCAGGGTCTGTTCATGAAAGTGATCATCGCCGATCGTCTGTCGGTGATCCGCGTGATGCTTGAAGCGGACCGCAGCGCATTCGGTGCTCTTGTGCTGTTATTTGCGTATGCATTTGAGCTGTACTTTGACTTTGCCGGGTATTCCCGCATGGCAAGAGGCATCGGCTCGCTGTTTGGCTTTGAAATTCCGATGAACTTTGATCGTCCGTTCAGTTCCTTGAGTGTTTCCGAGTTCTGGAGACGCTGGCACATTTCTCTGACCGACTGGTTCCGTGATTACATCTATATTCCGCTTGGCGGAAACCGGGTCGACCAGAAACGCTGGATGCTCAATATTTTCGCGGTCTGGGGGCTGACCGGACTGTGGCATGGTGCGACTTTGCATTACATCATCTGGGGACTGTATGAAGGTGCGCTGATCATTCTTGAGCGCACGGTTTATGGCGAATCGATGAAAAAATGGCCGAACGCTCTGCGTCATGTCTATGTCGTGATTACCCAGCTCGTCGGTATCGCAATCATGTGCGCTCCGTCGATGGGCAGTGCGCTTGGCGTGTTTGGACGTGTATTCATGATCGGTGCTTCTTCTTTTGTCAGCGATGCTTCGATGTTTGCGCTGTGGGGAGCTCCGATGATCTGGATTATGGCTCTGCTTGGACTCACACTGTGGCCATCGAGAATTGCCGCATGGCTGAAATCAAAAACAAAACAGCAGTATGTCTATGTCCAGACAGCCGGCTATGGAGCAGCTTTCCTGCTCTGCCTGGCTTCACTGATGTCATCGAGCGCACAGGTCTTCCTGTATGCCGCATTCTAGAAAGGGGGAGAAGCGGATGGCAGATCATTCGAACAGAAAAACGAACCGGAAAAGAAAATCCTCGGATTTTCTGGTGCAGTGCTTCATGGGCGTTCTTGTGATCGGACTGCTGATCAGTCTGATCTGGCCGGATCGCGCGTTTTCTTCCCTGGAAAACCGGCCGCTGCAGGGCTTTCCATCCGTCAGCTTTTCGTCATTCATGGACGGAAGTGCCGGAAAGAAAATGAAGGACTGGTTTGAGGATCAGTTTGTCGGCCGCAATGCGCTGATTCATCTGAATTATCTTGCGGACAAGGCTTCCGGAAGCAAGGAAATCAAAGACGTATTCCTTGGCAGCCGCACCCTTGTCGGACAGAATAAAGAACCGCAGAAAGATGTCTGGAAGAAAAATCTCAAAGGCATGCAGCTGCTGGGCACCAAATCTCAGCTGCCTTCCTACGTGCTTGCGGTACCTGGAGCAGCGGATGTGCAGAAGCAGAAGCTGCCGGCTTTTGCTCCAGTCATTGCCGATCCGGATTACCGCACCGCTTTGCAGGAGATTGATAACGAGTATGTAACAAACATCGATCTCTACTCTTTGCTTGGCGATCATTCCAATGAATACATTTTCTACAATACCGACCATCACTGGACAAGCTATGGCGCCGGTCTGAGCGCGCAGCGATTCTTTGAAGTCCGCAAAGCCGTGGAAGATTCCATGCGCAGCGGCGATGATGAAGAACAGGAAGAAGAGCTGATGCGTCTGACCCAGTTCTCTGCGCTTCAGGTATCCGACTCCTTCCAGGGCACCTATGCCTCGAAGACAGGATCCGTCGGTATTTCGGATGATGTCTATATCTATCGCAAAACTGAAGGCGAACCTGCCTATACGGTGCGCAGTGCAGATGGAACAAAGGCTTCGATTTACAACATGGCTGCACTGAAGCAGAAGGATCAGTATGAGCTGTTTTTAGGAAAGAACCAGGCGCTCATTCAGATTGAAACCGATTCGCCTTACCTTGGACGGCATCTGCTTCTGCTCAAAGACTCCTATGCCAACTCGCTCGTGCAGTTTCTGCTGCCGTATTACCGGACGATCACAGTCGTTGACCCCCGTTACTTCTATGGGGATATCGACGTGCTTCTCTCGTCCTATTCAATCAGCGAAATCATGTATGTCTTTGGCGAAGATTCCCTGACGACAGACAACTCCCTTTCCAGTGTCCTCGATACATACGAGGGTGGTCTGTATCCGGCTGAGAATAATGAAGATGCTCCAGCGCAGACTTCCCAAACCGAATAGCAGGAATGAATAACGAAATAAAACAGCCCGCGGGCGATGCTTGATGCATTCGTCTTCGGGCTATTTGTCGTTAGAAAAACTGGATTGCGGGACTAGATGGTTTCCCGGCTGTTTGTAGCGGCGTTGTTCTTTGTATTGGACGACTGCGATTTCTGCGTCGATCCGGTTGCGGCATTTTCGCCATCGTTCTGTGCGTTATTCTGATTGCCTTTCTGTCTGCCGCGCGGACCTCTCTGGCTGGGGTCAAAGTCTTCAGGCATATTGTCCGGGTCGAAATCCTCCGGCATGTTTTCCGGATCAAAGTCAGGACGTTCACCCGGGTTCATTTCACCTTCTGGGAAGTCAGGCATTTCGCCTTCTGGCATATCTTCGCCATTCATCATGCCGCGTCCAGGGCCGCCCATGCCACCCATACCGCCCATGGTGGAAATGTTTCCGACAGTTGTCAGACCTTCTTCAACCGTAAATGTTTCTGCAGTATTTCCATCCAGAACGAGTTCGGCTTCTTTGCCGGCTTCCAGTCCGGCGCAGGAAAGAGTCAGTGTAATCGAGTTTGTCTGACGCTGGCCGGAGGATTCGCTGGAAGGTGCAGTGAATGTGATCAGCGTTTTTCCGTTCTGTTTGATCTCAAGCTTTTCAAAACCCTGCGCTGCAATCATGACGGTATTCTGCGTCGCATCGGTTGGCATGGCTGCGGTTGCGGACTGACCGACAATGGTACCGCCGGAGATTTCAAAGGTGCCGCGGTCGATATCGAAGGCGCCTTCTGGATTCTGCAGAGCTGTGGCCTGAATGGTGCCGCCTTTGAAGTACATATCGCCATTGGAGTCAATGCAGTCATTGGTGCTCGAAACCAGGCTGAACGTTCCGCCCTCGATTGTGATAGAAGACGCTGCATTGATGCAGTCATCAAGAGTTTTCAGAGTATAGGTTCCGTTTTTGATCACAATTCCGGACTTCGACTCAATGCCCTCATCTTCAGCCTGCAGGTTATATGTACCGTTAGTCAGGGTGATGTCGCCTTCGGCACGGATGGCATTGCTTTGGGAATCAATGGTGAGCGTATCGCCGCTGATTTCGATTGTTTCGTTGACATCAATACCCTCATCGCCGGCGGTAATGTTCAGCGAACCGCTGTTCATGAAGAACGCATCGGATGCGTTGATGCCGTCTGTTCCGGCGCCGATTGTGAATTTTCCGTTTTCAATGGTGAGATCGTCTTTGGATTTGATGCCATGACCAGTTTCATCATTCAGATTAAGGCTGCCTGTACCTTTGAAGACTGTTTCTGCACGGGAGTAAATTGCTGCAGAAAGAACCGAAGCTTCATCGGACTCATTGTGCGAAGCATTCAGCGAAGAAGTACCGGTCAGTTCGAAGGTCACTTTTTTCGCATTGCGTACATAAATAGCCGGCGTGCCGCTGGCGGAAACTGTGCAGGAATCGAGTTTGAGCGTTACGTCCTGATCGTCGGCATCGACTACAACCGGGCTGGTGCTTTTTCCTTTGATCGTATATGTTCCTGCTGTATCAATGCGCTGACCGCTAGAAACACTCGAAAGATCGATGGTTGAAGACGAGACTTTACTCAGGTTGTCGAGTTCAATGTCATCGCTGATTTTTTCTTCGCCTGAACTGGTCTGATCTGTACCGGTCTGGTTCTGATTCTTCCGGTTATCTTTTGCGTTTTTTGCATCCTGCTGGATATTTTCCTCCGGACGCTCCTGACCTGAAGATTTAGCGGCGCATCCGGCAAGCATCAGAGCCGGAATGCTCATCAGCAGCATCTTTCTGGATAATTTTCTGTACAGTGCTGGTTTCATCGTATTCTCCTTATTCCCGCAAACGGGATCTGTCTGTTATTCGTAGTTTCACTGAACCGGATCCGTATGCGATGGCAGGAATCTGAATCATTCAATGCTGCCGTTTTCATTTTTACGGACGAGTGTACCGGTTCATCTGACAGAGTTACTGTATGGAGAAGCCTTAAAAACGAGATGAAATGAAAATAAAAGAAGTGTGAATCGATCGCCTGGCTATGGACTTTCAGGCATTCTGGTTTAAAGAGAATGGCGCAGGAGAATGGAGAAAAAGAAAAGGATCAGCTTTTTGCTGGTCCAGACAAGCGGCCTAAAGCTGGTCTTCAAGAACACTGGTATCGAGAAGGGTAACGGATAGATTGCCATTGCGGATGCGGATTTCATCGAGAAGATCGATACGTTTGAAATCGGCTTTAGGCCGGAAGGTATAGGTCAGTTCATAGAGGGTGCCCATGCCGGCAGTTTTCATCTTTTCAAGATGAACATGACTGCCGAATGTTCTGAGCAGTTCGGTATAGCTTTCTTCATCGGGCATGGATTCCGGAACAACGATCTGCACCTGCATCACCCCAGCTTTGGCAAAGAGAAAGCGTGAGCAAAGAAGAATGAGCAGGCCAAGGATCACGCAGAGCACCAGAGCAGCGACCCAGGCACCGCAGGCGCAGAGCAGACCGCTGACCATTGAGTAGATGATGCAGACCATGTCGGTTCCTTTTGCCGGAAGGGATCGAAAGCGGACAAGTCCAAAGACGCCAAGGACCGCAATCGAGGTGCCGACTGAGCCATTGACTGCAAGAAGAGCTGCACACACTAATGGCGGAAGCAGCGCACAGGTCAGCAGCATCGACCGTCCCGGCCGGAAAGAAAGTGCACAGATGATGGCGCCAAGAATTCCAGTCACAAAGGCCGCCAGCGTCTGCAGATACAGATTGGAGATTAAAAGTTCGGACATGATGGGAGTTTCCTTTCATTTTTGCGCAAATGCAGAGCGCGTAACGGTTCAGACTGCCGCTGTGGACAGTCCTGTGAAGCATTTAAACGATCAGCAGAATGGAAACGCTCTTCCATAACGGAGGCGTAAATGGATCCTGCTTTTGAAAAGGACGCCTGACGGATGTTCAGCTTGTCGAGCAGCCGGGAAAGTTTAAGCGGCAGGTTTCCGGCACATTTGATTTCAAGAATATTCATGCCCTCTTTAAGCATTGGCCTGTCTTCTTTCAGGCAGCGATGAAGGCCAGGAGAAGTGCTCCTGCCGGTGAGCGTGTCATCAATTGTGATGCGAAGAGTCGGATCGTCTTTCCAGACCCAGCTGAAGCGGTGAGCATAAAGAGAAAAGACGGGCTTCGGAGTATAGCGGTCCAGCACGCAGGCAATTTCCCGTCCGACTGGTTCTGCACTTTCATGCGTTCTGAAAAAGTCCTTCAGCGAATCCAGTGTGAAGAGCTACCGGCGCTTGCAGCTGACGCCTTCCACTTTTTTCTTCAGTTCAAAAAAGAGTGTGTCGTCGCTGTTCAGGACCGGAGCATAGGCACGAAGTCTTGGCTTGAAACGGTAGTCGGGCTTTCCTTCGCAGATGCGCATCAGATCAAACTGGTCCGTATCGAGATACACGGAGTAGATGTCGGATTCGTAATACTCATCCGGCACCATCCACTCGAGAGCCCGCTTAAGAAATTTCGCCTTTATTGCATCGTCCATCATGAATTTCAGTTCTTTTCGAATGATCGTTTCCATGGCGCCATCTTAGAAAAGCTCACTGAAATGAAAATTAAACAGTTCAGTTTTTTCACGAAGTGCCGCAGAGCAGGAAAAAATGCCGGAAAAAAGGCAGATCGGACAGTCTGCAGGATAGTTCCTGCTGAGTCAGGGACACAGAAAAGGACGATAAAATACTGCACAGGGGGAGCTGAACATGATCTATACACCACAGACAAAAAAGGCGCTTCGCGTGGCATTCGAAGCGCATAAAGATCAGATGGATAAAAGCGGACTGCCGTATGTGTTTCATCCGTTTCATCTTGCTGAACAGATGAAAGATGAACAGACGACTGCAGCGGCTTTGCTGCATGACGTTGTGGAAGACAGCGAATACACATTTGCAGACTTAGAGAAGATGGGCTTTGAACAGCCGGTTCTGGATGCGCTGGCCCTGTTGACGCACCAGCCTGAAGTAGACTATTTTGATTACGTAAGGAAAATCCGGACAAATCCGATTGCAGCTGCAGTAAAAAAGGCGGACTTAAAGCATAATTCGGATCTCAGCCGCCTGGATGAAGTAAC
>Strawberry_p1__coassemble_2353_pt1 | contig 16514 bp, 13 predicted proteins | sample Strawberry_p1__metabat2_high_PE_023 | metagenome-assembled genome bin Strawberry_p1
TCACTGCTTAACGCTGATGTGGTCTGAGAAATCTTAACTTAATGACATTGCCCGCTTAACTGAACATCATTCATTTAATTCCGAACCGTACTTCACATGAAATATCACCGCATCATTTAGAACAGGCTCCTGCCGTAAGCCCTTTCGCCGGCGATCCGACAGGATCATCTTTTTCCCGCAAAAAAGACCATCCCGGAGAGATATCACTCTGCAGGGATGGTCTTTCTATATTTTCTGTCTTTGTTCTGTGTCAGAGAAAGAGAAATCAGCTTTCGGTGTCGATGACGGCTTCTTCGTCGGCTTTTTCTTTAGCTTCAGCACTAGCCTCGGCTTCATCGACCGGTTTTGCCTTTTTAACGATCGGTGCTCTGCCGTACAGCTTTGTGAGCCATGCAAGAGCGCCTTCCATATCATCGGTATGCCAGTCGGGTTTCATGCGCCATACCCAGTTTCCCCCTGTGACACCCGGCGTATTCATACGTGCCGAGGAGTCAAGGTTAAGCAGATCCTGCATCTGAAGGATGGAGGTATCGCTTGGTGAAGCGATGACGGTACGCATCATTTCCCAGTTGTATTCATCCGGGTTGTACGCATCCATGAAGTCCTGCGCATATTTGCAGTCTTCCGGACTGATGGCTTTAAACCAGCCCTGGATGGTGTCATTGTCATGCGTTCCGGCATAGGCAATCGAGTTTTTCGGGTAGTTGTAAGGCAGGTAAGTCGATCCGCCGGTGTCTCTGGAATCGAAACCGAATTCGAGAACTTTCATTCCCGGGAATCCGGATTCTTCAAGCAGCTTCTGAACAGATTCTGTCAGGTAGCCAAGATCTTCGGCAACGATTTTGCGTTTGCCGATTTTCTTTTCCATAGCTTTGAACAGGTCAATGCCAGGTCCTTTGAGCCATTCGCCTTTACGGGCTGTTTTAGCGCCATAAGGAATGGAATAGAAGGAATCAAAGCCGCGGAAGTGGTCGATTCGAAGGATGTCATAGACGTTTGTCAGATGCTCAATCCGGCGAATCCACCAGTCGTAGCCGGTTTTCTTATGGTAAGCCCAGTCATAGAGCGGGTTGCCCCAGAGCTGACCATCCGCCGAGAAACCGTCAGGCGGGCAGCCGGCAACTGCACTTGGCTTGCCGTCTTTGTCGAGAAGGAACAGTTCCGGGTTGCTCCATGCATCAACGGAATCGAGCGCAACATAAATCGGCAGGTCGCCGAGGATTTCTACGCCGTTTTTATTGGCATAGGCGCGCAGCTTGTTCCACTGCTTGAAGAACAGGTACTGCATGACTTTGTAATAATCCATGCGCTCTTTCTGTTCTTCTTTCCATGTGTTGGCTTTGAGCTTGTCGTAGCGGCGGTATTCCGGTGCCCATTCCAGCCACGGCTTGCCTTTGTTGGCATCTTTGAGAGCCATGAACAGTGCATAATCTTCAATCCAGTCCTGGTTCTCCAGAAGGAACTGTTCATATTCCTTATCCGGATTTTCCAGGAAGCGGTTGACTGCCAGTTCAAGAACCGGGTAGCGCTCATTGTAGAGACGTCCAAAATCAACCTTTTCCTCATCGTCGCCCCAGTCGAGGTTCTGGTATTCTGCCGGCTCAAGCAGTCCGTCTTCAGCCAGCGTATCCAGGTCGATCAGATACGGGTTTCCGGCAAAAGTGGAATAGCTAGCATAGGGGGAATCGCCATAGCCAGTCGGGCACAGCGGCAGCACCTGCCAGATGCTCTGGCCAGTGCGTTTGAGGAAGTCAACAAATTCATAGGCTTCTTTGCCCAGCGTTCCGATTCCATAGGGGGACGGAAGGCTTGTGACGTGAAGAAGAATTCCGTTTTTACGCATAGTACTCTCTTTCTACAGTTTCACAGGCAGGCGCCTGAAGGATGATGCAGCATTCCCTCAGGACGCAGAAACTGAATTGTATGTATTTTTAGTCTGTCTGCATGGGTCTTTAATATATTAGCGCAAATCAATCTGCCTTCCGGCAGGCCGCAGGCCAGCCAGCAGCTAAAAGAACAGCTTTACGATTGATTGTTGCATTGTCCGCAGTTCTGCTGTGCAGATTCTCATTCCGGTCTTGGACAGCTCTGCCTGTAGATCATGCTCCAGGGCAGTTCGATCTTTCGATTGCGGCAGCCAGTCACTGCACTGTCCGTCAATTTCAGACACGCATTCATCAGAAGTTCATCCTCCTGCTGCGTATCCCGTTTTGCGGCGCTGATCCCGATCAGCGAATAGCGCAGCATTTCGGCATCTTCCAGACAGAAAACTTTCAGATCTTCCGGAATCCGGTAGCCAAGATCCGCTGCTTTGCGCAAAGCGCCGATCGCCTGTTCCGGTTCAAAAACCAGCAGACCGTCAAGATCCGGCACTTTGTGAATGAGCAGCTCAAATCCTTCAAAACCCGCCTGCATGGAGTTTTCACAGACCTGAACTCTTTCCTGCGAGCGAAGGACCTGATCTCTGGAATAGAACGCATACTGAACGCCAAGAATCCGGTCTTCAATTTCGCTGGCACTCTTGCGGGGCGGACAGAGCACGCCAATCGAGCGGCAGCCAGAAGCAAAGAGCGTTTCCGTTCCCTGCAGGGCGATTTCGGTATCCGGTGAATAGAACTGCATCCAGTTTGGCCGGTCGAAATCGGACATCTGTGCACTTACGACAATGGCCGGAACTGATATCCGGCCATATTTTCGTAAGAGTTCTTCCCTGTGAATCCCGATCAGAACGATCAGGCTGGGATTGTAAAGTGCGTAAAGGCGCTGGACCTGGTCCATCTCGCCGGATTCTTCGCCCCCGTTTTCCAGAGCACCGCCCTCTTCTGCCTGCTCATCATCAAGATAGATCAGATGAACCGGCATGGACCGTGCCTGCAGAGCCTGTTCAAAGTGCTGGGCAAGAGCCTTATAGCGGGAACAGATATTGCGGACGAGAATCAGAATTCCGGATGGATGCTTCTGGCGCAGGACGCTTGCGCTTTCATTGCGCCTGTAGCCAAGTCGGCGGATTACGCGTGTGATGTCAGCTGCAGCTTTGTCGCTTACACCGCCTGCCCCGTTAAGAACGCGGGAGACGGTACCGACCGACCAGCCGGACTGCTCAGCAATCGTGCGGACAGTAATTTTATCCTTTGACGGCACCGGCGGCAACGCCCTTGATGATGTGCTTCTGTCCAAGGACATAGACGATAACGATCGGGATAATCGTCATCATGATGGAGGCCATCATCGGGCCCATCGATACTTTTCCGTAGCTTCCGCGGAAGTACTGAATCAGCATCGGGATAGTCTTGTACTTGGTGATATCCAGTACAAGAGTCGGGAGCAGGTAGTCGTTCCAGATCCACATCGCCTGCAGGATCGTAACCGAAACAAGGGTCGGTTTGAGGATCGGCATAACGACTTTGAAGAAGGTCTGCAGCGGCGTGCATCCGTCAATCATAGCGGCTTCTTCAATCTCAACCGGAATGGATTTGACGAAACCGGCAAACATGAAGACTGCAAGACCGGCACCAAAGCCCAGGTAGATAACCCAGATATTGAACGGGTTATTCAGCTTGAGCATGTCAGCGGTCTGCGAAAGGGTAAACATGACCATCTGGAACGGGACGACCATGGAGAAAACGAACAGGTAGTACAGGAAGTTGTTGAACTTGGTCTGTACGCGGGTGATATACCATGCGCACATCGAGCAGCAGATGATGATTGCCAGAACGGATGTGACGGTAATCAGAGTGGAATAGCCAAGGGATGTTAGGAAGCCCTGAGAATTGATGGCTACAGCGTAGTTGGCAAAAGCGTTGAAGTCTGCACCAGTAGGCATCGTGAAGACGGAACCGGTAGTAATCGCTGCTTCAACTTTCAGCGAGTTGACGAGAATGATAAAGACTGGGTAAATCCACAGGACGGCCAGAATGACCATGAGGATAAACAGCAGGACTTCTTTAGCTCCGCCTTTAGATTTCTCTTTACTCATGCCTGGACCTCCTTGCTTCGGGTTGCTCTAAGCTGCCAGAAACCGATCAGGACAACAACGATCGAGAAGATAACCGACTTGGCCTGACCGATGCCTTTCCACTGTCCACCTGCACGTCCGTAGAACGTGTAATAGATGTTCAGCGCAAGCATGTCGGTAGCGTGGTTCGGGTCGCCGTTGGTGAGTGCGAGATTCTGGTCGAATAGCTTAAGCGAGTTGGTGAGTGTTAAGAATACGCAGATGGTGATGGACGGCATCATCATTGGAATTTTAACTTTCCACAGGATCTGCCAGTCGGTCGCGCCGTCAATCTTGGCGGCTTCGATCAGGTCTTCCGGTACGTTCTGCAGTCCGGCGATGTAGATGATCATCATGTAGCCGATCTGCTGCCAGCACATCAGGATGATGATGCCCCAGTAGCCGGCTGTCGCATTCAGACGCAGCAGCGGCTGACCGCACAGCGAAAGGACGCCGTTGATCAGGATCTGCCAGATGTAGCCGAGTACGATACCGCCAATCAGGTTTGGCATGAAGAAAATCGTGCGGAAGAAGTTGGTGCCTTTAAGTTTCTGGGTCAGTGCCATCGCGAGTGCGAACGCCAGGATATTGATGGCGAGAATGTTGACGACAGTGACCGCGATGGTGAATCCGGCCGAACGGATGAACAGTGGATCCGTCAGGGCCTCGATGTAGTTGCTGATGCCGATGAACTTCGCGTTGCCCACCGTAGTGAATTTACAGAACGAAAGAAACAGACCTTCGAAGAAAGGAACGATAAATCCGATTGTAAAAGCGAGCAGTGTTGGAAGTACAAAGATCCAGCCGTATTTTTTCAAAGCTTTTTCCATGCAGTCGCTCCTTGCGGCTTGGCCGCAATTTCTAATTCCTTTTTTCCGAACAGACAGGGCTTCTGCCTTCTTTTACTTTCCGAATATCAAATATGAGAAAGAGAAGGAAAAAGGAGCTGTCATGTCCTGAAAACAGAAACGCAGGCGGGAGACAATCCCGCCTGCGAAGTGATCAGATCTGTCCGCGAAAGGCGTCTTGCTCAGGGATTATGAGTACAGCGCCGCGGACATTTCGGTTGCCCGGATCAGACCGGCGCCCATATGGACGTCAGATCTGGTGCTTCGTCTCTGTTTTGTTTTACAGAGGCCGGAAGCCAAACAGACTTCAGACGGATAAACCGTCTGGTTTAAATACTGACCAGAAGCGGCCAGCTCAGATCAGAGAGTATCCGATCTGAAGAATTGTCGGGGAAGTGAATCCCGAAGAAAGCTGGAGGGAACGATTACTGAGCGAGCTCTTTTTCAGTTTTCCAGTTGTCAACGAAGGCTTTCTTAACTTCTTCCCAGTTAGCATCGGTCGGATCAGCTGCATAAGCAGTCAGAGCAGAACCGAGGGTGTTCTTCCATTCTTCGGAAGGCATAGTTGTGAAGTTCCAGGATACTGGTGTCTTGCCTTCTTCAGTCAGTTTTACGTCTTCCTGAACGAAGATGTTCGGGCTTGGTTTAGCATCCTTGAACGGGATAGTCAGGCCAAGATCGTCAGCCATGAATGTTGTACCTTCATCGGAAGTAACGAGCCATTCCATGAAATCGAGAGTAGCCTGAATGTCATCAGCGCTTGCTTCTTTGTTTACAACCCAGTAGTTCTCGGTACCAGTAGTAAGGCCCTGGTTAGCTTCATCGCCTGCACCGATATAGATAGGAATCATTGTGATCTGGTCGTCAGTCATGCCGCCGTCGATCAGGTTTGTGTATTCCCAGGAACCGTTCTGGAAGAATACGGCTTCACCGTTCAGGAATTCACGCTCGGAGTCATCCATTGTCTTGGAAGCGAGGTCTTTTCCTTCGGTTGTGGAATTTGTGATGTACAGATCAAAGATGTTGCGGTAGTTGTCGAGGTACTTGCCGGATACTTCTTCTTCATCTGTTACACCGTTGTCTTTGTACTCGAAGTACAGAGGCATGTTGGCCAGATGCGTTTTGAAACGCCAGTCGGAAGAGCCGTCCATGCCGGCAGAAGTGAATGCTGCGAATCCAAGTTCGTCTTTGCGGGACTGGATATCGTCTGCAACGTTTTTCAGTGTTTCAAAGCTTGTGATTTCGTCAACAGTATGTCCGCTCTTCTCAAGAAGTTCGGTGTTGACGATGATGCCGTAAGACTCAATAGCATAAGCGATGGCTGCAACATCATTATCTGCTTTGTCGCCTACATACAGAGCGTAGCTGTCGCTGGTCAGCTGTTTGAAGACTGGAGTGTCATACAGGTTGTATGCATAGTCTTCCCAGTTTTTCAGACCTACAGGTCCGTTAACCTGGAACAGGGTTGGAGCACCGCTCTTGCCCATTTCAGACATCAGCGTTGTTTCGTAGTTGCCGCTTGCTGCAGTAACGACTTTAACTTCTACACCTTTCTCTTCGGTGTATTTCTTAGCCATTTCCTGCCATGCTGCATCAGCTTCTGGTTTGAAGTTCAGGTAATAAACAGATCCTTTTGATCCGTCGCCTGCTGCTGCAGTAGATCCGCTGGTTGCGGTGGATTCTCCTCCATCACCGCAGCCTGCCAGCAGCATTGCGCCAGCAGCTGTAACAGCGGCAAGTTTCTGCCAGTGTTTCATTGATTGTCCTCCTTAAGTCTGAAGCGGACGCTTTTGAATCGTTCCCACAATTATGCCGTCCTCTCCCCACTTTTAAATTTCATCTTGATTATAGAAACCCACTCTCACTTGCACATCCTATTTGCCCGGATGCAATTTCTTCAGAGCGCAAATTGTTGCAATTTTGTGCAAATGATAGCGAAATCATTTTCGTTTTCATAAATGTAAGCGGATCGATTCATATTTCCAAGCAAATGAACCAATCCTTTTTGTCCTCTTATATACAATAGAGAATTTTTTTGCACAGGTTTGCACACCACTCGTTTTTCAATCCTGACAGCCCGCATTTTGGGAATTTTTTGTTTGTCTGTTTCGCTCTGTTGCACAACGAAATGCTGCCTGATTCAGCTGTTGCATTCTGTTCTGATACAGATGCAGGCCTGGTCAGGCGGCACTTGGTCTTTGATTATGGTTTTACGGATTTTAAATCCGCCGGGTCGGGAAATGATCCCGTATTCGTATTGTTACCCGTTTTATTTCCTCTTTGATTTTCTTTTCTGTTCTTTGGCGTCAGAGTTCAGGTTCTGTTTCGCATTTCCTGATTTGCGCTTTTGCCCGTTCACTTATTTCAGGATGCGGAATTCACCGAAGGAGGAGTCGACGTGATAGTCCGGCTCTTCAGTTTTCGGATCTGCCCAGGAGATCCATTCCATGACGGTATCGTCGCCTTCTTTTTCAGGAGACGAGAATTCAGCGCGGTAAACGCCGGTGCGCATGGTTCCGTCTTCTTTGAGCAGGTTGAGATCTTTCAGGGTGCTCAGCGGCACTTTGCCTTCAACGATGTAGCCATCATCTGTCTGTTCGCCGGCTGTTTCGAGGCCTTCAAGATTCCATTTGCCATCAAAGTGGCGGTAGTACTCGATGGAGTAGTCATGCACGCGGCCTTTCGGGTCAATTTCTACGCCGTAGTAGAGCGGCATGCCCTTTGGCGTCGGCAGATCGACAGGTCCCTGTGCCAGGAAGATTTCGACACGGTCTTCGGCATCAACGGTGCTCTCGTCATCTTTCCACTCTTCTTCAACAAGAACTTCCGGATCGGTGACTTCAAACATGAAGTACAGATCTTTTCCGTCGTTGTAGGCTTCGAACACAGTTACTGGAGCTTCTTTATCGGCCCATGGATAGAAGAAGGACCCGGAGATGTTCTGTACGCTCGACCAGACTTCGTCATCGGTCTTGCCATCGATCACTGCTGCTTTGTCGCGTTTGACAACATCATAGTGCGGCGTGGTTGCCTGGTTTGGGATGACGGCAGAAACAGAGTTGCTGTTTTCTGCTGCAGAGGCATCCGTCGGCTTGGTCGATGATGTCGCATTTGTGTTTGTGCAGCCGGCCAGAAGCAGAATTGCACCGGCGCCAAGAGTAAGTTTTCGCAGATTGTTCATTATCTTTTGCCCTCCTGCGTTTTGGTAATTCCAGAATAATCCCGTGTGTTAGCGCTTTCATTTCTTTTTTAATAAATTATCGATTTGATCAATAGGATTATTGATTTTTTTCAGGCTCATCCGGATCCGATAATAAAGTCAACTGATCTGCTCCTGCTTCATATCTGATCTGTGTTTATCTTTGCTTTGCTTACTCATTTCGGCACTGCTGAGTGAAAAAAGTCCGGATCTGCAGGGCATTTCTGCAGATCCGGACTGATGATCATTCTTCTGTTTTCGTCTTTTCTTCGAGCCATCCAGATGAGACGGCCGGAATTTCATAGTCTTCAATCGGAACCGAAAGAAGATCCCATATGTAGTTGAACTCATCACTGTACCCATGGTACGCCTTCATGTCGTCCTCAAACTGAATCCAGTTTGCCTGATCATTCGAAGCGTCTCCGTACCGGTAGTTCTTGACGGACAGAATGCCTGTGCCGTCTTTTCTGTGCAGCAGATAGATCCGGTGAAGCAAAGGCAGGCTGGCCACGCGCACCTGAATGCGTCCATTGCACGCTTTCTGGAACTCTTTCCATTCCTGAATGTTATCTGAAATGGGAACATAGCGCTTCAGCTTTTTTCGCATATGAACAAGAAGAGCTTCGATGGATGTTCCGTTGATCAGAATACGGACAGGTACATCGTTTTCCATCAGAAGTTCGAGAAAATCGACTTTTTCATTTTCCCGGCTCCAGTAAGATCCGGCATGAAAAGCCAGATCTACGCCGCTGACTTGACTGATTTCCCGGAATCCGGAATAGAAGAAATCCGTTGTCCGGTTGCCGGTCTTTCGCGGCGGTGTATTTGAACTGTAGGAAGGAATTTCCAGAAACCTGAGCAGGCGGCTTAGAGATGCATCAAAATACTCCTGCGAAAGAATCACGGAATCGAGCAGATCCAGTTCAAGGAATGTCTCGGGCAGCTGGTCATTGAGTTCTTCCGGCCAGCTGAAGCCGTCCATGCGGATCGGGATGATTGTCCGGTCCAGCGAAAGAGCATATTCAATCTCTTTGCGGACCCAGTCTTCCGGCTTTACGCACTGATCCAGACTGTGCGGAGTGAGAAGCAGCAGAAAATAGCGGCAGTTTTCGATTGCGGAAAGAATTCTGCAGCTGAAGTGGCCGGCTTTGGAGCCGTCAAGGTCGAGAAAGCAGGAAATGCCTTCCTGGTCGAGCCGGTCCCGGATCATCATCGCGGAAAAGAATCCGTTTCTGTGCCGGTAGCAGATAAAGCAGTCATACGATGGCGGATTGTTTCTGTATTCTTCATCCGCTAAAGCCGGTTTCTGCATTGCTCGTCTCCTTTCTGCAAAAAGACAGGCAGATCTTTCTGTCCATCCTTATATTCACTGCATATTCATTATATTCACTGCATATTCATTGCCTATTTTTACAGATTGATCACACAAAAGGAATTCCGATTCAGACGCTTTGGAAAATCGACAGCTTTGGTCGTCTTTTCAGACGTTCCAGACAAAAAGCCGGCCTGACATTAAGCAGCCAGGCCGGCGAAAATATATAAGATAATGCCTCAGGAAGCTGAGAATTCAGATTTCGATGACTGACTTGAGGAGTCGGTAGACTCATCTTTCTTTTGATCAGATCCGGACTGTGTATCCGAAGAGCTGCGCGCCTCCTCTGTACGCTTTTCTTCGAGTTCTTCGCGGGTCTTGCCCGCATCCGCAGGATCTTCAACGATCAGATTGTGGGCTTTGAGAAACTGCAGAGCGGCTTCTTCTTCTGTGCGGTGGTTATAGACGACCAGGCGGTTATAGAACACAAGCGACTGGGAATCGACGGTACGGGCCAGACTGTCGATGATATCCGCAAACTCAATGTGTTTGAGCAGAGCAGATTCATCAATGACAATGCCAAGTTCCGATCCGGGGCAGGAATCCAGATCATCCCGCAGGACGACAAGTTCATCACGCTGCAGCAGACCATCGAGGGTGTGAATTGGAATAACGTCGGCCTTTCGATCCCGCAGATTCTGTGCAAGCAGTTCGGTTGGCAGATTTTTCGTTGTACCAAAGCTCATTCCATAGGTTTTCGAGAGCCGCGGATAGCCATCTGCATCTTCAAAATACTGGGTCGGTGCCCCAAGGGTCAGGCTGTCGCTGAGCGGAATCAGATCGCTGATGGTTTTGATGTTTTCTTTCATCGCCAGATCCTTACGGATGGCAAGCGTGTAGACATCGCGTCCCATCGGCAGCAGATTCCACCGCAGATCGTGTTTCAGATAATAGTGCTGAAGCTCGAGCAGATTGGACGCCCGATACACCGAACGTTTATTGAGCACAGAGTTCCAGGCAGACTGGGCAAGCTCTGTTCCGATCTGCAGGCTGCCGCTTTCTAAAGCCGGCTGCAGATTGTAAATGCCGCCAGGGACTTCAACGATCTCGCAGTCAATTCCCTGTCTGCCGGCAAGTTCTTTGATCATGTAGCCGATCAGCCGTGTCGACATCTGCGGCGTAATGCCAATACGCACAGCCGTATCGCCTGTACATCCCACCAGACTGGTCAGTGCGAGCAGGATACTGAGAAAAACAATAAACACCCGAAGAAAAAATGATTTCCTGGATAGCAGTTCCATACGGGTTCCATCTTTGATGGATGCCGGTTCGTGTGAATTTTCTGGAGCAGACATGCGCATTCCCTCTCTTCCTGCTTTTTATCGTTTCTATCGTTTCAGCCATGCTGGCCGATGATGCACTTCAATCCGTCTGGCAGAATCTGCCGGGCGGTTTCTGCTTGTACTGATTCTATTATGGTTCATTTGCGGATTCTACAGCCGGCAGACTGCCGGAGTTTTCGCATCTGTAAAAAAGACAGCACTCCGCTCGAGGCTGCCATGATGGAAAGACGGTGTCAGTCTGACTGAGCCGGTTTCCCATTTTAATCTGGTGTGTTCTGTGTGCTGTACTGTCGGTTATCCGTTTACAGCTTTCTGTTTCCTGTGTTTTTTCCCTTCCGGTTTGGCGGCATTGATCATCAGAACGCCAAGGCTGGTCAGAATAGCGGCATAGAACACTTTGGTCGTCAGCGATTCACCAAGAATCATAGCTGAAAACAGAATGCCGAAGATACCATTCGTGCAGGAAAAGACGCTGACTGAAGAAACCGGGAATTTTGAAAGCAGGATTCCCCAGATGGTGTAGGCTCCAGCAGAAATCAGCGAAAGCATCAGCAGGACCAGCATTCCCCCGCCATTCCAGGCAACCGTATGATCCGGCAGACAGAAGCCAAACAGAATCAGAGCCAGACCGCCGATCGTAAACTGCGCACCGGAAAGAAGAACCGGCGAGCTGTCTTTTGAGAAGACCTTAATCAGAACAGCGGAGCATGCGCTGCAGATCGAGGAGCAAAGCAGCATGCCTTCTCCCTGGAGCGAAAAGGTCATGCCGGTCGGGGAAAAGTTCATCAGGACAACGCCAAGAAAGCCGATCACGCAGCCGGCAACCTTGAGCAGAGTCAGCTTTTCAAGGTGAAACAGGCAGGCGGAAATGAGCAGAGCAAACATGGCATTGGTTGCCGTGAAGATCGATGTCATGATACCGGAAGCATTTGCGGCTCCCATATAAAAGAAGAAATACTGGCCGAAGGTCTGAAACAGAGCCAGGAGCAGGATCGGGCAGATCTCTGATTTACGGATCCGGATCTTCTGATGGATGCTCAGGCGGTAATAGGCCAGGACCAGCAGTCCGGAAAGAAAGAAGCGCGTTCCGGCAAAGACGACGATCTGGCCCGTCGTTTCAATGCCCATCTGGGCATAGCCGACTTTAATCAGTGCCGGGGCAAGTCCCCAGAGCATGCAGCAGAACGTTGCGCCGACCCACAGAATCCACTGCGGTGTCGTCGTTCTGTTTTCTTTTTCTTCCGGCAATTCATGCTGCAAGGCAGTCTGTGTCCTGGTATGTTGAGTCATAACTGTATTCATCCTGTATATCATCCAAATTGAAGCGAAAGTGACAAAATGTCCTGGTTTATGGCAAAGCTATAGCTGTTCTCTGCAGAACACAGCTGTTCAAATCCGGTCAGAAATCAGTGGACGGCTTTAAAACAGACGTTATAATTTGTGCAGAATTCAGATTGCAAGCGGTTTGCACTGTTTTGCATAGTGAGAAGCCGCTGTTCTGGGAGGTAAATATATGCTGACTGTTCTGCTTGTAATCACCGTGATCCTGACTCTGCTTGTTCCATTGATCGTTCTTTGCGCCTATGGCTATGTCTGTGAGGGTGCATGGCGTCCGGCAACAGGAGGCGTGCTGTGGCTTTTTGCCATTCAGATTCTTCTGCGCCTTATCATGCCGGTAGCCGGCATGAACTTTGCCTGGTTCCGTGCACTTGCCGAAAACAGCCTGCTGTACTCTGTTGTCTTCACCATCCTGCAGGCCCTGCTGACAGTTCTGGCCTTCTGGCTGAGTGCAAGAAGCCAGCTCAAAAACGAGCGTCCGCAGAACTATTCCGTTCTGTTTGGCTATGCATTCGGTTCGGCACAGGCCGTTCTCTTCTGCGGAGCGACAGCACTGAGCGCTCTGCTCTCCGATACAGCCGTTCTCAGTACACTGACTGAAGAAGCTCTGCTTCTGAGTCTTCTCGAATGCCTGTCTCTTGTTCTGATTTACATGCTGTTGGGTTCGTTCTTCTATGTGTGGACCGAAAAGAAACAGTACGGAATGATTGCCCTTGCCTCTCTGGCTTTACTTGGCATCCTGCTGCTTGGCTACACCTGGACGACCTCGCTTGGTCTTCCAAGAGCTGCCCTTACCCTTATTCTTGTCCTGCTGGCTGTTCTTTGCATCAAGCCGCTTAAAGGGCAGATCACAGAGATGTTCTCTGTTTTCCGCCAAAAATCGGCACCTGAAACAAAACCTGCCGCATAAAGAAGATCGAACAGAACGGTTTTATAAACGTTCTGAAAGCAAGTCCATATGATAGCACGTACAGGCCGCCTGAGCGCACAGTTCAGGCGGTCCTTTTCTGTATCTGCAGACTGTAGAACTATTTATTCATGTTTTAGATCAGATTGTCTCTGTGCTATTTCCGTATGGAACGACTGAACAGAACGGCAGTTGATCAGATGCCGTTTCAAAGTGCTTTTTCCTGCAAAAAAACTTCAGCCCTCAGTATTCCAAAAAGGAATCAGGGCTGAAGTTTAGATTCTGATTGGTTATCGGTTCTGGCTTAACGCATATGCCTGCCATACCTTCTTTTTATGAAAAAGCTGAATTACTTGAGACCGAGCAGTTTCTGACAGATCGTCATGCACTGTGCTTCAGTGAGTTCAACGATTTTTTCCATCTGGATCTGCTCGACAAGCTTGGAGATTTCTTCATCCGGGTTATAGACGAAGATCGGGCTGTCGATCTGGATTTCCTGCAGAACAGATTCCATATCAGCTCTGTATTTCGGATCGCCGATCAGAGCAATGCCATAAGGAGAAACAACAACATGGTCGACTTCACCAGCAGGGAATTCAACATGATCAAGGACTGTGTATTCACGCGGCAGATCATTGAGCGATTTTGCGTTGGTCACAATAGCTTCCGAAGAATTGTCGGTACCGACCTGCAGACTGCCGTCCGTCGGTGCAGCAGCTTCAGAAGTCGGTGATTCGATGGACTTTTTGAGTTTTGTGCGTTCAGCAGCAAGTTTCTGAATCTTTCTGGAGTAGCGCGTGTTGATGATGGCAAGCACGATCATCACAATGCAGACAATCAGCAGGCCCTTGCTCTTGAATACAAACAGGACAAGCAGGTAGACAACAATCGATGCAACGATCGCCCACATTGTCACCTTGTAGATTTTCAGAAGGTCACGGATTTCATTTGTGATCTTATCGATCTTTTCAAGTGTTTCCGACTGGTCAATCGTCTGGCCGTTTTCGTCTTTTGGCGCATCAGCGGAATTGTCCGGAACAGTAACTTCGATCACTTCTGTTTTTTCAGAATCATCATCAGCAGGAATCGGTTCTGTTGGAAGAGATGTTTCTTCCTCATTTACAGCATCAGAATGGCTGGATGGATTTTTAATATCGTTCATACATACCTCGCTTCACGTATTATAGCGTATTGTTCTTTGACGGTCGGGCGGCAATCCTGAAAAGGCATCGACTGCTCACCTTTTCTGTACGGTTTGAGAAAACGAAAACCGGAACAGCTTTCCCGCATCATTTTCCATGCCAGAACATCTTGAAAAGCGAACTGTTTTTCAGCCGGACGTCTTTCTTTTGCCTGATCCAAAAAGAAATCCGGCCCTGTGAAAAGAGCCGGATGAAATGACATGACAAACGTATGACAATCGAATGGCACACGGATGGCAGACCGCCTGATTATCGCTTTTTCAAAGGGAATTAATCGACGTAGTCTCCGCCTTCAACGCCCAGGAACTCTTCAAGCGTCAGACCGCTCTGCGCGATTTCCTGTGCTCTGTCCCCGATATAGCGAAGATGCCAGGGCTCAGCCTGATATCCGGTGATTGCTTCCTTGCCTTCCTGATAGCGGACAATAAAGCCATATTTCCAGGAATTATCAAGCAGCCACTGAGCTTCAGTCGGCGAAGTAATCAGATTGCCCGCGCTGTCTTTGAGATCAAAAGCCAGTCCGGTCTGGTGTTCCGAATAGCCCGGTCTTGCCGAGAAAGTATCCGCTTCAGCCTGACCATACGCACCGACATAGCCAAAATACAGACCCGACTGTGTGTCGTAGCTTCTGAAATTGGATGTGTCATACGAGACATTCATTCCCTGTGATGCCATATCCTGCAGCAGCTGTGTGACCTGTGCCTGCGCTGTCGGATCAACACCCGGCGCATAGTCAGCAGGAACGCTGTATTTCTTGTTGACGATCAGAATGCCGTCCTTATAGAACAGCCCGTTTTCCTGGACAGGTTCAGAACCTGCCGCATCGGCCTCTACAACCTGATCAGGATCCGCCTGAGCTGTCGGCTCCGTCTCGTTCTGCCCGTTTCCTTCCGCAATCTTGGCGAGAGCTTCTGAGCGGATGCGCTCTTCTTCTTCGGACGTCCGTTTCGGACTCTGTGCTGCAGCCTGGGTATCTGAAGTCTTTGTCGACTCAGCCAGCTTGTCTGACGAACATCCGATTGCCGAACCGGCAATCAGCAGGGTAAACAGAACTGCTGATGCTCTGTACTTCCAGTCACTTCTCTTCTGTCGATCCATGAGCTTCCTCCGTTTATCTGTTTTTTATCTTTTAATCTTCTATTTTTCTGGTATTGTTGTGACTTCCGAATCTAATGCTTTATTCTTCAGCTCTAAAAAGCCGGTATTTCCTCTGCCTTCTGGCATGAATATTGTTTCCTGCAGGAAAAACCGCATTTTACGTATACGATCCGGTTATTTTTATAAAGTTTAGAAATGCTCCATTTCGCATGGTAAATTGATTTTATCCTGTGATCGCCTGAATCTTTCAGGTTTTTTCACGAACTGATGCAAATGCCGCTTTCCTTGGCATTTAACGGAGGTTTTTTATGAGATGTCCACATTGCGGCAGAGAAATGCCCGATGGAAGTACGTTCTGCTCTGGCTGCGGCAGCAGACTGAATGCAGGCCAGAACGCACCGCGTAACGGCACCCCTTTCAACAATCCAAACAGCGGACCATTCAACACGCCGCCAAATAATCCTTATCCCTCTCCAAACCAGCCGCCAAACGGCCCGTACAGAGGACCTGGTCAGCCGCAGTCTGGTCCAGCTCCATCCCCGAACAGCTATCAGCGGCCTCCTGCACCAGGTGGCATGCCAAACCCTAACCCTTCGCCGTACAGCCCGAACAATTTATATCCCAATAATGAGTACGGCCCATCCGGACCGAACGATCCCAACAATGCTGGCGGCAAGGGCAAAATCATTCTCTACAGCTGCCTTGCAGCTGTTGCAGCCTTTGCAATCGGCTTTGGTGCCTGGATGTTCTTCGCAAAAGATGACGGAGGATCCTCTTCGAATGATTCAGCTGTTGCAGAGACCACACCTTCCACCAGCAATGATGACTTCTATTTCTCGTACTCGTATGATGATGACGAAGAGCTGACCGAACCTTCCGCTGAGAGCTCTTCTGTCTCAGTAGAAACTGAAAGTAAAGAACCCGCAGCCTCCGTACATTCAGAAGCTGCTTCTGCAAAACCTGACCCGGAGCCAGAACCGGAACCGGTACACACAACAACCTATAACGTTCTTTACACCATGAAAATCCGCAGTACCCCTTCCCTGAGCGGAACGCGTGTCGGAACACAGAACGGCAACACTCAGGTCAAAATCTCTGAAACCCACTATGACGGGGATGGAGGAACCTGGGGACTGATCGCGGAAGGCAAATGGGCAGGCAACTGGATCTGCATCATTAACGCAGACGGCGAATACCTCAAAGCAGTCTATTGATTCCGTTTCATCCTTTACTTAAGCATTAAAGCCATGATGATCCCTGTCGCAGATTTCTG
>Strawberry_p1__coassemble_2372_pt1 | contig 16143 bp, 13 predicted proteins | sample Strawberry_p1__metabat2_high_PE_023 | metagenome-assembled genome bin Strawberry_p1
CCAAGATTTATGAACACACTTCAGCTATTTGTTACTTTTGTCGGGCGCATCTTAAATAGAAGAGTTTTTGCGGTTCTATTCTGCTTCTTTCTTTTTTGGAAGAATCTTTGCGGGCTGGCTGACTACCGTACTGTCGGAAGGTACATCCTGGCAGACCAGCGCACCGGCGCCGATTTTTACCCGGTCGCCAATCGTAATATCGCCTACAAGTACAGCACCTGCACCGATCAGACAGTCATCGCCGATCGTGGGTGCTTTGCCGTTCACTTCGCCAATGGTTACGTTCTGGTACACCCAGCAGTCTTTGCCGATTTTTGCGTAACGTGAAATATAGATGCCATGCAGACCATGGGGCAGTCTCAGTCTGGATGCGAGGTATGCATCCTTGCCGATATAGCCGCCATGCTTTCTGGCTGAGCGGTTCAGAAAAACCGTGTACAGATCCCGCTTCCATCCGGAAGTCGTGTTCTGCCGTTTAAAAAAGACCTTCCAGTAGGTCTCCATCAGATCCCCTTTGGACCAGGTCAGAATATCCGTTCGAAAAGCCATGTGTTCCCCCTTATTGAACCGCAGAAACAGACTGCTCAATCACAGTTTTCCTGTCTCTGCTTTTTGCAGAAAGATCGTACCATCCGTCCGGTTTTGCGCCAACCATGCTGTTTTAAACAGGCGCGCAAAAAAGCCTTCTCTGCACGGATGCAGAAAAGGCAGTTTGATTTCATTTTCTGATGACTGATTTCAGACGTAAAAATCAGGCGTTCTGCTCTTCGATTTTATGAATCTCTGCTGCGATTTCATCGATCTTTTTCATCTCTTCATCGCTGAGCGGTTTTACATCGAGAGCTTTGAGGTTGCGCAGGATCTGTTCCGGTTTGGAAGCACCAATCAGAACAGAAGTAACGCCTTCCTTATCAAGCAGCCAGCGCAGGGCAAGGGCGGACAGTTCAGAGCCATGTTCTTTGGCAAGATCGTTGAGCTCACGGAGCTTTTCGATTTTTGCCTGCGGAAGATCCGATTCATGCAGGAAGCGTCCATCTGTACGGATGCGGGAATCTGCCGGAATACCGTTGAGGTAACGGTCTGTCAGCTGACCTTTAGCTAGCGGCGAGAAGGTAATCATGCCTTTGCCAAGTCTGTTGTTAGCTTCAAGTGCACCGTTCTTTTCAACCGTACGGTCAAGGATCGAGTAGCAGTTCTGGTTGATGATATAAGGAACCTTCAGCTCATCAAGAATTGCGCAGGCTTTTTCCAGAGTTGGACCATCGTAGTTGGAGAGACCAGCGTAGAGCGCTTTGCCCGAACGGACAGCCTGAGCCAGAGCACCCATTGTCTCTTCAAGAGGCGTATTGGGGTCCATGCGGTGATGGTAGAAGATATCCACATAGTCCAGACCCATGCGCTCAAGCGACTGATCCAGACTGGCAAGCAGATACTTGCGGGATCCCCAGTTTCCATAAGGACCGTCCCACATTTCATAGCCGGCTTTTGTCGAGATGATCAGCTCATCACGGTATGGAGCGAGATCCTCTTTGAGGATCCGGCCGAAGTTCTTTTCAGCTGCTCCTGGTTCTGGTCCGTAGTTGTTGGCCAGGTCAAAGTGCGTGATGCCATGATCAAAGGCAGTCAGCACCATATTTCTCATATTTGCATAGTTGGAAATGTCGCCGAAGTTCTGCCAGAGTCCCAGCGAAAGAGCTGGAAGCAGCAGACCAGATTTACCGACGCGGCGGTATTCCATCTTTTTATAGCGATCAGGGTTTGCGATGTACATAGAAAATCCTTTCTTTTCTTATCGTCCGAAGACGTACAGACTTCTGTTGAAATCCGCTTCATTCCTATATTAGTACATCCATGGACAAACCATCGGATTGATCTTTCTGCGCTCGAATATTCGAAGCCTGAGAAAATTGGAGCCGCGCAGGAACTGCCGTTTAAACAGAAAAGCGGGACTGAAAGAACGCATCATCCTCAAAGTCTCGCTTTAATATATTCAATCTAAACAATTTTAACTCGGACCAATCGACTCCCGTGTGCGTTTTTATATTAGGAGCTGGCTTACAAGGTTTGGTTAATAAAGAATTTCATCGTCAACAGACGAGAAGTAGCGGCCTCCATACGGATTCACTTCGATATCTGCCTTTGTATGAACGATTCTTCCGAGAGCACCATAATCCACGGTAACCCTATCCCATAAAGCATCATATTCTTCCGGTTCAAGAACCACTTCGCCGATACTCTCTGCTTTAACAATGAGGAAGTCTTTCAAAGGGCCCCGAAAATTATGATTCGTAATATCCATCTCAACAATCAGATTTCTGCCTTCTAACCTGACATCCTGAACGAGTTCAGTTTCTTTGACAGATAAGACGTCTGGCAAGCCATTTTTGATATCTGCAATGAAACTGTCCGGATCAGCTTTTTTACCAGATTCACTTCTTCTGCTGGTGGATTCTGTGCTGCTCTGTACAGATTTCTGGCTGCTGATGGATTTTTCGCTTGCTGAATCTGGAATAAGATTTAATTTCCGATCAACCACATCCCAGAGTCCAGCCGTCTCGCCATCCGTATGCACAGTTGGAAAATTCGGATCAATCCGAATTTCAGCTGGATAAAGTAAAGAGCCATCAGACGCCAGACCATATTGCAGTGCCTGTGGGGAAGACAGGAAATCCCTGTCGTCTTTGAAATCCGATTCACTGAGCTCTGACATGAAATAGTACTGCTCTGGCATTTGCGTGAAGGCACAAGTGAATAGCAGTCCATCCTCTGAACCTGCACCATAGGCATACATGACGCCGGACTGATCCGCTTTTTTAAGATATGCATAGTATCTGTCTAAAGCCGTCTGGGCTAACTGGTTTATATTGGAGTATCCACCGTAATTACCCATAAGAATACCCATGGCGCTTCCAGCCAGCTGAGCATCTGCAGTTTTACGTTCTTCATCACCAGTGTTTTTGCTTCTCTGATAAGTCGATAAGACCGGTCCCTTTTCATTGTGATGATGTTCGACTACGACATTTTCGTTAAGAATGTAGAAATCAGAGTGCCGGTCTTCATCCTCAATCTTATGAAGCTTTTTATTCTCATCAACAATCTGTCCTGCAAATTCAGCGCTCAATAGTACTTCCAGATCTACACTGGAGTACTGAAATCTGTATAAATGATCCTCATTGTAGCCGCCAAACTTAATCTGTGCTTCAGCCGCTTTTTCCGATGCTTTTTCTGATTCTGCTGTCTCCTGCTTTCCAGCTTTCGGGGTACTGGAACATCCCGTGAGTACAAATGTGCCAATTCCAATCAGGATAGCCATGCGGTTCAGTCGCTGCTTATATCGTTTCATTCCATCCCTTTCACAACACCAGCATTTCTCAAGAGCAGCCCACTCTGCATACTGATGTTTCCACAGCGAATGAGTGACCAGACCTCATGATGCCGGGCTTTCTGTCATTCTTTTCTGTGGATTTCTATTTATCTGAATTATTTTTATCCATAAAATACATATAAATATAGATATGTTCAATCATATGCCGTAAAACCGAATGACTTGAAAGCACAATGTTCTCTATTTAAGATTCATACACTCTTAAGAACAAAGCCGTTACTCGCCTGGTTTGCCTGGATCAGACTAGTCGTTCTGCACAACGCCCTGAGTTTTATATGGAAAATCCGGATACCACTGACCGATCGTAATGTCTTCAAGCGGCTTGAGCCCGGCATAATCTTTTGATGACATGTAGACAACTGGCTTCAGCTGCTCTGGCTGAATGTCTTTCAGTTCATCTTCCTCCAGCTTTTTCTCAATGAGATGTTCATCTTCAATGGTGATCTGCGTCACGCTCTTTTCTCCCTGTATGTTCTCAAATCGCAGGAGTCCGCCGCCTTCGATCTGATATAACAAGCTGTAGGATGCACTGAACATTCCAGTTCTCTGCTCTTCACAGACTGCCGGTGATCCGCCATACACTGAGGCAGTCTGATTTTTATTCAACGCACCGGAAAGTGTCAGCAGTTCCATCTGATCATCACTGTTCAGTCTGACCAGAGCATAGCCCCAGTTGTATCCCAGTTTCTCTGTCTCCTGCTGCTGCGAATTAATAAAAATGATGTGTCTGTACAACGAATCGATCGTTTCCTCACGATAGACTGGACCACGCACAATACATATAATCCCCTGAAGCATTGTCGGACCATTACTGTTGTAGAGAGGAATTCACAGATCCTTTTCCGATTGCGGAATGTTCACTTTTCCCCATACTGTACCGTCTTTGCCAGTATCCAGTTTTTTAAGCAGGCATTGCTGGCGGCCATCCGAAATGCTGATCCCCTCAGCCGTCGTTCCATCGATCGCATCATAAAACGACAGGCCAGCTTTGAGGGTGAACGGATCTTCCATCGGCCATGCCGGTACCCGAATCAGAGTGGCACAGACCGGATTTTCCAGATTTCTGCGGTACAGAACCGCTATTACGCTATCATCCGCAAGCCGCCCGGCGATAATATCTGAGCTGCTGTATCCACACTCTTTATCTGTGGTATATACGCCAAGACCAATAATTCGAAATTCTTCGCCGGCAGGAATCGTTTTTGCGACGATGCCAAGACCATTGGTGTGGCCGTCTTTTACATAAACGTCAACATCCTGATCCGCTTTCCAAAGACTGCTGCTCCGTTTCATCCCTTCACAATATCCATCCGGATCGACTGCTTCTGGAAACAGATAATCCAGCTTTGCAAGCGCATTGGCCGACGACTCTTCGGATGAGTGCGTCTCAGAAGCCTCCGCCGATGAAGCGGCTGACCGGAATCTGAATGACTGGCCCACCCCGCAAAGACTGTTCCACAGAGAATCAGGATCCAGGCGGCTCGTATATTCTGTTTTCGTTTTCCTTCTTTCCAGACTGACATGATGTATCCTCCCTCATACGCATCAAATCTGAACTATTTCTGAATATTATCACAAAAAATAGTTTTATTAATCAAAAGGGAAACGCCCGTTTTGGCTCCATTAAATCTTCAGCAAGATTCAGTTCTTCAGAGAACGGCTTTTTGGTCTGTCAGCAAGGCAGTTTAGCTGAATTTTTCTCATCTAGCTTGTCTTTGTACTGTTCTTATGGTTTACTTTGCCCGAACAGAAAGGCCAGGTGAAAGGATGATTTCTATTTCCTGCACAAACCTTTAATCCTTGCATAATCCAGATTCACCTTCTTTTTATTGTGCCGTCTTTTTCATTGAAACAGACGGACAGCTGATTTCGGACTGTGCATGGAAGCAGGAAACCATCCATCGTCCGGTCGCTTACATATCTTGCTTTTGCCTGTTTTTCTTGCAGGCTCAAGCCAGTTCATTCTTCTGATTTTGCAGACCGCGGGAGATTTCCTGCGGTCTTTTTTGGCAGATTGCTTTCCAGTTCTTTACTGGATTCTAAAAAACGTTCTGCCCTGGAGCGCAGACTCCATATAAAGGAGGAATGACTATGTCCATGATCCAGATTCATGATCTGACTTTTACATATGAAAACAGCGCTGAACCTGTCTTTGAACAGTTCAGCGCAGATATTGATCCGCAATGGAACCTTGCCCTGTGTGCCCGCAACGGCCGGGGCAAAACCACCCTGCTTCGACTGCTGCAGGGTGAACTCGATTATTCCGGAACCATTACTTCACCCGTAGATTTTGTCTATTTTCCCTGCCCCGTTTCCGATGAAAACCAGCTGGTCATCAATGTTCTGGAAGAAATTGCTCCGAATGCTCAGCAATGGGAGTTTGTCCGGGAACTGGCCAGACTGCAGGTTGAAGAAGATATCCTCTGGCGTATTTTCTCTACCCTTTCTTCCGGGGAGAAAACCAAAGTTCTGCTGGCAGCCCTGTTTCTTGATGACGGCAAGTTTCCGCTGATCGACGAACCCGCAAACCATCTTGATACCCAGGGACGTCAGGTTCTCAGCCATTATCTGCACAACAAGCACGGCTTCATTCTCGTCAGCCATGACCGTGCTCTGCTCGATGGCTGTACCGATCATGTTCTGGCCATCAACCGCTCAAGCGTTGAGCTGGTCAAAGGCAGCTACTCCAGCTGGAAAGCTGACTTTATGAATAACCAGGCCGCTCAGGCAGCCAGAAATGACAGACTGAAAAAGGAAATTTCCACCATGCAGGAAAGCAGCCGCAGAGCTGCCGACTGGTCCGGTCGCATTGAAGCCACTAAATACGGCAATGGACCGGTTGACCGCGGCTTTATCGGACACCGTGCGGCCAAAATGATGAAACGTTCAAAATCTATCGAACGCCGCAGACAGAAAGCAATCGAAGAAAAAGCCTCGCTTCTTCAGGATTACGAAGAAAACGAAGCATTATCCCTTCATCCGCTTCACGATTTGCACGGATCGCTCATCTCTTTGCATGATGTCGTCTGCTCATATGACAGAAAACCAGTAAGCAATCCCGTCAGCTTTACCATTCACGAAGGCGACCGCATCATTCTTGACGGATCAAACGGTTCTGGAAAATCGACGCTTCTCCATCTCATCGAGAACGGAAATATCGAACATACCGGCGATGTCTTCTGCCCTTCCCGCCTGATCATCTCTTCCGTTCTGCAGGATTCTTCTTTTCTGAAAGGCAGTCTTCGCGAGTTTGCCAGGGAATCCGACATTGACGAAAGTCTCTTCAAATCCATTCTTCGCAAGCTTGGCTTTGACCGGGCTCAGTTTGAAATCCCGATGGAAGACTTCTCCGCCGGACAGAAAAAGAAAGTACTGATTGCCCGCAGCTTATGTCAGCAGGCGCATCTGTACATCTGGGACGAACCGCTCAACTACATCGACATCGAATCCCGTGAACAGATCGAAGCCCTCATTCTTGAATACCAGCCGACCATGCTGCTGGTCGAACATGACCTTGCCTTCCAGCATGCCATCGCAACCGAAACCGTCTCAGTCACCCGTGCAGACGAGTAAAAATGCTGACAGAAATACCGGAAATAAATAGAAGTAACTTTTTTCAATATTCTTTTCTGTAAGAACAAAAAGTGTTTTACAGCTTTTCGTCCATCGATTAAAGTTCTGTCAGAAGCAGAAAAGATTCAATTCGTTCTGCTCCCCTTACCATATATATGGATATATGATATATGGATATATGGTCTTCCGCTTTTCTTTCAGCTTCCCGCAGTTCGCCTGGACTGCGGGCTTTTTGAATAATCTGCAATTCGCCGCATTACCGTGCTGGATGAACGACGCATTACAGGCAGCCTGGAACAGACAGAAAACCGGTACAGGATGATCCATTCCATACTGGATCGGCTGTACCGGTTTGTGTTGTTGATCGAGATTTTCCGATCCGGGAGAATCAATCATTGTCTTTCATCAGAAGAACCATGACGGCTTTCTGAGCGTGGAGACGGTTTTCGGCTTCTTCGAAGATTTCATCGGCATGGTCTTCGAAGACTTTTTCGGTGATTTCCTGTTCTCGGTAAGCGGGCAGACAATGCTGGACCATGACCGGATCTTTGGCAAGAGAAAGCAGTTCATCGTTGACCTGATAGCCCTGGAAGGCTTTCATGCGCTCGGCTTTTTCTGCTTCCTGACCCATGGAAGCCCATGTATCGGTGAAGACGACATCGGCGTCTTTAACAGCAACTTTCGGATCGTCAGTCAGGGTGAAGTGATCGCCGTATTCTTTGGCGAATTCGAGAACTTCATCTGCAGGACGGTAGCCTTCTGGTGTTGCCACTGCAACATCCATTCCCATTTTCAGACCGCCGACGATCAGCGAGTTGGCCATGTTGTTGCCATCGCCGATATAGGCCATTTTCAGTCCTTCAAATGTTCCGTATTTTTCACGGATGGTCATCAGGTCTGCGAGCACCTGGCATGGGTGGCAGTAGTCAGTCAGACCGTTGATGATTGGGATGGATCCATACTGGGCGAGGTCTTCAACTTCTTTCTGCTCATAGGTACGGATCATGATGCCGTCCAGATAGCGGGAGAGAACGCGGGCGGTATCCTGAACGGGTTCGCCGCGGCCGATCTGCAGGTCGGCAGAAGAGAGGAAGAGCGGCTGTCCGCCAAGCTGGTGGACGCCGGTCTCGAAGGAGACGCGGGTACGGGTGGATGATTTCTGGAAAATCAGTCCGACGGCTTTGCCTTTGAGATAGGGATGTTCAATGCCGTGTTTCTTTTCATATTTAAGCTGGTCTGCCAGATCGAGAATCCGGATGATCTCTTCACTCGACAGGTCCTGGAGTTTCAGAAGATGGTTCATGCAAGTACCTCTTTCATGGCTTCTACAGCCTGGTCAATTTCTTCATTGCTGATGATGAGCGGGGGAAGCAGACGAATCGTACCGGCTCCGGCTTTCAGAGCCAGAACGCCCTTTTCTCTCAAGGCAGCCAGCGCGTCGCCGATTGCTTCAGGTCCGACTTCGATGCCGACCATCAGACCCATGCCGCGTACATCGAGAATCTTGTCTGAGTCGATGGCACGCAGCTTTGTCATGAGATCGTTTCCTTTTGCGGCAACCTCATTCAGAAAATTGGGATCGCCGACGGTATCGAGAACGACATTGGCAGCAGCCATGGCCAGAGCGTTGCCGCCAAAAGTTGTGCCATGATCACCGGCCTGCAGCGTACTGCGGGTCTTTTCGGTGCCAAGGAATGCGCCGGTTGGAACGCCGCCGCCAAGACCTTTGGCACAGGAGACAAGATCCGGGATGATGTCGTACTGCTGATAGGAGAAGAAGGTTCCCGTCCGGCCGATGCCGGTCTGGATTTCATCGACGATAAACAGAATGTCGTTTTCTTCACACAGATTCCGGACAGACTGGACATAGTCTTTGTCTACAGGTCTTACGCCGCTTTCGCCCTGAACGAGCTCCATCATGACAGCGCAGACAGTTCCATCGAGATTCTTTTTAAAATCATCGAGGTCATTGGCTTCGATGTAGCGGAATCCGGTTGTAAACGGGAAGAACGACTGGTGGAAATGATCCTGGCCGGTTGCTTCAAGTGTCGCAATGGTACGGCCATGGAATGAATTTTTTAAAGTCAGAATCACGGTCCGGTCCGGATCGTGGTATTTATCGAGCGAGTATTTGCGGGCTGTTTTGATGACGCCCTCATTGGCTTCTGCACCGCTGTTGGCAAAGAAGACTGTATCCATGCCAGCCAGTTTCGTCAGCTTTTCACCGGCTGCAACGAGCGGCTTTGTGTAATACAGATTGGATGCCTGCATTAATGTGGAGGCCTGATCGGAAATAGCATTCACCAGACCGGGATAGTTATGTCCCAGGCAGTTGACGCCGATTCCGGATGTTAAATCCAGATAGGCTTTGCCATTGATGTCATAAAGCGTGCAGCCTTCGCCATGATCGAGAACGACCGGAAAGCGTGCGTAAGTGGGCATGAAATGTTCGTGCTCGCTCTGGATGATTGCATCAGACGTATTCAGGTTACTCATCATAATTCCTCCTGCGAGAACATCGTTCCGATTCCCTCGTTGGTTAAAAGCTCAATCAGAATGGAGTGCGGGATGCGGCCGTCGATAATCGAAGCACGCTCAACGCCCTGTCGTACAGCTTCAACACAGCAGTCGACTTTGGGGATCATGCCGCCGGATACAGCACCGGTTGCCAGCATGGCCGGTACCTGGGAAACCTTGATCGAAGCGATCAGGCTGTCCGGATCGTCCGGATTTTCCAGCAAGCCCGCAATATCGGTCAGCAGAATCAGCTTCTTGGCATGCAGAGCACCGGCAAGACGGCTGGCTGCGGTATCCGCATTGATGTTGTAGGTGTGCAGATCTTCAAGACCTGCCCCAACAGAAGAGATAACCGGGATATAGCCTTTTTCGATCATGTCTTTGACGATGCCGCAGTTGACTTTGCGGATCTCGCCGACATAGCCGTATTCGGTCTCTTCATCTTCCAGACGGACAGCCTGGAACAGACCGCCGTCCATTCCGCCAAGGCCGACGCCTTTGCCCTCTAATAAAGAGACGAGATCTTTATTGACCTTGCCGCACAGAACCATCTGTACGATGTCCATGGTCTGCTCGTCGGTATAGCGCAGACCGTTGACAAAATGTGATTCAATACCGGTCTTCTTCAACATTCTTGAGATTTCCGGTCCGCCGCCATGGACAAGAACGACGTTGATGCCGACCAGATGGAGCATCAGCACATCTTCGATGACAGCTTTTTTCAGTTCTTCATCGATCATGGCATTGCCGCCGTATTTCACAACGACGATTTCGCCATGATATTCCTTCAGATACGGAAGAGCTTCCGCCAGGATAGCTGCGCGCTGCTTGGCGTTCATGTGCGGTAGTCTCCGTTGATTTTCACGTATTCATAGGTCAGATCGCATCCCCAGCAGGTGACAGATTCTTTGCCTTCGTTCAGTTCAATCAGAATCTTGACTTCATCTTCCGAGAGGATTTCCAGGGCTTTTTCTTCGGAGAACGGTACGCCTTTTCCGTTGTGGCAGACCTGGACTTCGCCGGCTTTTGAAGCAAATGCAACATCGACGGTATCCGGGTTAAACTCGGCATCCGAATAGCCCATTGCACACAGAACTCTTCCCCAGTTGGCATCTTTTCCGAACATGGCAGCTTTGAGCAGGGTGCTGCAGGCAACGGATTTGGCGATTGTTTCAGCCTGCGCTTCACTTGAAGCACTGGAAACAGTTACCGTGATCAGCCGGCTTGCGCCTTCGCCGTCTTTTGCGATTTCAATGGCCAGTGTTTCCATAACATGGAAGAGAGCAGCTTTGAAGGTTTCATAGTCTTCGCCTTCGGCTTCAACTTCCGCATTGCCGGCTAAGCCGTTAGCCAGAACGATGCACATGTCATTGGTGGATGTATCGCCATCGACGCTGACACGGTTGAATGTCTTTTTGGCGTTGGCTTTCAGAGCCTGATCCAGCATGGCTGAAGATACAGCTGCATCGGTGGTGATGAAGCAGAGCATCGTGCCCATGTTGGGGTGAATCATGCCGGAGCCTTTGGCAATGCCGCCAAGATGAACGAGCTTTCCGCCCAGTTCGAACTCGACTGCAGCTTCTTTGACGCGTGTATCGGTTGTCATGATCGCTTTGGCACTATCCTGCGAATCGATGCCTAAAACGATTTCCTTCGTTCCGGCTTCGATTTTTTCAATCGGGAGTTCAACACCGATGACGCCAGTCGAAGCAACCAGGACATCTTCTTCCTTCAGTCCCAGTTTTTCAGCTGCGGCTTTTGCCTGTTTTGCAGCGTTGAGCAGATCATTGGGCGCGCACGCATTGGCGTTGCCCGAGTTGACGGTGATCGCCTGGGCAATGCCGTTGGCGAGCTTTTCCTTATTTAAATGAAGAGGGGCCGCTTTGACTTTGTTCGTGGTGTACACCGCTGCTGCATTGCAGGGGACATCGGATACGATCAGAGCGAGTTCTTTTTTTAGCGGATTGTTGCGAATCCCGCAATGGACGGCACCGGTCGTAAATCCGGCTGCTGCTGTAATTCCGCTTGCGATCTCTTTCATATCGGACTTTCCTTTCTTTTTTCTCTTATCGGTTACAGAGCTGCTGCTCTATTTTTTCTTCTTTTCTTTGGATCTAATCGAGGTGAAGGCCGGCATGCGGGTCAAGGCCGAGCATGAGGTTCATGTTCTGGACTGCTGCACCGCTTGCGCCTTTGCCCAGGTTGTCGAAGCGAGCAGAGAGCACGTAATTGCCCTGACCATCGCCATTGACGAACAGCTCCATGCCATCCGAACCGGCAAGAGTTGAAGCAAAGAGGGCGTTTTCGCCATCTTTGACCTGGATCAGCGTGTCTTTGTACCAGTCTTCATACAGATCATGCAGCTCTTCGATGCTGGTTTTTCTGGTGAAATCTTCATCGCTGAGCATGACCTGAACAAGCATGCCTTTTTCATAGTCATCGACAATCGGGATAAAAAGCGGTGTCTGTTCCAGAGCGCACACGGCTTTCATTTCCGGCAGATGCTTGTGACCAAGGGTGAGGGCATAGGGTTTTGGACTGTGCATCTCTTTGGTCGGATCGTTCTCGTAGTCGGCAATCATCTTCTTGCCGCCGCCGGAATAGCCGGTCAGCGAGAAGGAATGAATCTTTTTTGCGGGATTGAGAAGTCCGCTTTTGCTTAAGGGGTAAACCAGAGCGATAAAGCCGGACGCATGGCAGCCGGGGTTGGCGACTTTCTTTGCATGGATAATCGCATCGCTCTGTTCGCTGCTCAGTTCACTGAAGCCGTAGACCCAGTCAGGGTTAGTACGGTGAGCGGTTGAGGCATCGATGATCTTCGTATCGAGTCCTTCCATCAGTTCAACCGCTTCTTTTGCGGCTGCATCGGGAAGGCAGAGGAAGACAAGATCCGCCTGCGCCATTTTTTCTTTCCGGGTTGCGGGATCTTTACGGTGCCCTTCGTCGATGCTTAACAGTTCAAGATCATCACGCGCCGCCAGACGTTCATGAATCTGAAGTCCGGTTGTTCCAGCCTGCCCGTCGATATAGATTCTGGGTTTGTTCACTGTTTCCATAGATTCTTTTCTTTGTTCTGTTTCTGTATCTCTGAGACTTTTCAGCTCGTCTTTCTGCCTGTTCCTTTCCTATATTTTATTTATATAGATATTTATATAGAGCTCTCAGTATGAGTATCTGTGCGTATTTATATTGATCAGAAGCAGTTCGGACAGAAAGCCGATTTCAAAGCGTTCAGAAGAACCGCCGCGCCGATGAACTCATCCTGCGCGGCGGACACTGGTGGGATTTTATTTTTTCAGGGTGTATGTCCAGGTGTTTCTCAGTTCGGGTGCTTTGCGCTTGCCGCCTTTTTTGTGTTCCCAGGCAAACGCTTTGGCTTCATTGGCCTGCTCAAGAACGTTTTCTTTTGCAGGTCCGCCATAGACTTTGCGGGAAGCAAGCGCCTTGTCGAGATCGATTGCTTCATAGAAGCCTTCGTCAAACAGTTCAGAAAGTTCGTTGAGCTGTTCAAGCGAAACGTCTTCAAGCGTGAGGCCTTTCTTGATGCAGTCAGCAACCAGAGCGCCGGTCAGCTTGTAAGCATCCCTGAACGGCATGCCTTTCTTGGCGAGGTAGTCTGCGCATTCGGTGGCGTTGATGAATCCGCCACTTGCAGCTGCACGCATTTTGTCTTTGCGTACTTTCATGGTTCTGAGCATGCCCGGCAGAACTTTGAGACACATCTTTACCGTATCGACCGCATCAAAGACAGCTTCTTTGTCTTCCTGCATGTCTTTGTTATAGGCAAGAGGCAGACCTTTCATGACAGTCAGCAGACCCATCAGGTCGCCATAGACCCGGCCTGTTTTGCCGCGGATCAGTTCGCACATATCAGGGTTCTTTTTCTGCGGCATGATCGAGCTGCCTGTGGAATAGGCATCATCGAGTTCGATGAACTTGAACTCCCAGGAGCTCCAGAGAATCATCTCTTCGCTCAGGCGGCTCATGTGCATCATCAGAATCGACATGTCAGACAGGAATTCAAGAGCGAAATCCCGGTCCGAAACGGCCTCGATGGAGTTGGACATCGGTTTTGAAAAGCCAAGATGGCTTGCGGTGTAGTCCCGGTCAAGCGGGAAAGTCGTTCCGGCCAGAGCGCCTGCGCCAAGAGGACATTCGTCCATGACCGCAAGGGTGTTTTCCAGACGGAGAACATCCCGGCGGAACATATTGGCATAAGCCATCATCGTGTGACCGAAGCTGACTGGCTGTGCCCGCTGCAGATGGGTGTAGCCGGGCATGATGGTTTCGGCATGTTCAGCGCCAAGATCGGCAAGGATCTGGATCAGATACAGAAGACTGTCTTTGATGTCTTCGATCTGGCTGACGACATACAGCCGGAAGTCGAGCGCAACCTGGTCGTTGCGGCTGCGGCCGGTGTGAAGCTTTTTGCCGGCATCGCCGATCGACTGTGTAAGCAGCTGTTCGACGCAGGTATGAATGTCTTCATATTCATCGGTAAATTCGATATTGCCGGCGTTAATCTGATTGAGAATTTCGAGAAGGCCATGATGAATGGCCTGTTTTTCTTCGTAGCTGATGATTCCCTGCTGTTCCAGCATGCAGCTGTGTACCAGGCTGCCCAGGATATCCTGCTGATACAGGCGGGAGTCAAAGGAGATGGAACTGTTGAAGTCGTTGGCGTCCGCATCGGTCTCTTTCGAGATCCGGCCGGTCCACAGCTTGCTCATTTATTCCACGCTGGAGAAATGCTCTCCAGTCTCCTGTGCGAGCTGTTTATCATTGATGGCCCGAACCGCAATCGGCAGACCGAACAGGTTGATGAATCCTGCAGAATCGCTCTGGTCGTAGCAGTCGTCTTCATCGAATGTAGCCATGCCTGCGTTGTAGAGCGAATACGGAGAAGTAACGGATACCGGGATGATATTGCCTTTGTAGAGCTTGAGGGTGACATCGCCGGTTACGGTTTCCTGTGTGGAATCGACGAAAGCGGAGAGTGCTTTGCGAAGCGGTGTGAACCAGAGACCGTCGTAGACGAGTTCGCCGAATTTCTGAGCAACAGTCTGTTTGAAGTGCTTGGTGTTCTTGTCGAGGGTGATTTCTTCGAGCTTGTCATGAGCTGCATAGAGAATCGATCCGCCCGGTGTTTCATAGACACCTCTGGACTTCATGCCGACCAGCCGGTTTTCAACGATATCGAGGATGCCGATGCCGTTTGCACCGCCAAGTTCGTTGAGCAGCAGGATGATTTCTTTGGCGCTCATCTCTTTGCCATCAACGGCTGTCGGAACGCCTTTTTCAAAATGGATAGTGACGTTGGTCGGTTTGTCCGGAGCATTTTCCGGGGATACGCCAAGTTCGAGAAAGCCTTCCTGGTTGATCGGTGCTTCGTTTGCCGGATCTTCCAGATCGAGACCTTCATGAGAGAGGTGCCAGAGGTTTTTATCTTTGGAGTAGTTGGTTTCTTTGTTGATCTTCAGAGGGATGTTGTGCTCTTCTGCATAAGCGATTTCTTTTTCCCGGCTGTTGAGATCCCAGAACCGCCATGGAGCGATGATGTCGATTTCCGGAGCGAAAGCTTTAATCGCCAGTTCGAACCGGACCTGGTCGTTTCCTTTACCGGTACAGCCGTGGCAGATGGCATCTGCGCCTTCAGCTTTGGCGATTTCAACGATCCGCTTAGCGATGATTGGTCTTGCAAAGGATGTGCCGAGCAGATACTGTTCGTAGCTTGCGCCGGCTTTCAGGGATGGAATGATATAGTCGTCGACAAATGTGTCGGTCAGATCTTCAATGTACAGTTTGGAAGCGCCAGTTTTGAGTGCTTTTTCTTCGAGGCCGTCGAGTTCGCCGCCCTGTCCGACATTTCCGCTGACTGCGATGACTTCGCAGTTTCCGTAATGTTCTTTGAGCCAGGGAATCAGAACGGATGTATCAAGGCCTCCGGAATAGGCGAGGACAATTTTCTTGTAGTTTTTATTTTCGTTATGCAGGTTGCTCATGATTATTTTCTCCTTTGGTTGTCAGAATCGACATTGTAGATAAATCTCTTTCAAGATGAAACGAACGGCAGAACAGAGTGTTTTGATGAACTGGTTTTTGTCTGTTTTCGAACGGATTTTCTGTTCTGTCCCTTGGCGCTAAGCGTCAGCTGCCTGTGGGCATCGTCGGTCTTCCTGCATGAAATCGCCCCTTCCAAAAAAAAACGTCCCTTCATACGAAAGGACGATAAGGATCGCGGTACCACCTGTCTTCCCCCTTGAGTCAAGGGGACACTTTCCCATAACGCCGGGTCGCGGGAACAGCTCGATTTCTGTCGCGGTTCCACTCACGGGCACGTTCGCTGCACGCTGGACACTCCGTTTCACCATACCGGAGCTCTCTTTGGACCTTTGTACAGGTACTTCTTCCGATCACTGATTTGATAGTCCGTATTCTAGCCGATTGAACTTTGATTTCAACCCCGTTGAAACCTGATTGCTTCGGTTTCAGAAAATTTTGTAAAAATCCGAACATTTTTCAGCTTCCATTCTGAAAAAACTTCGTTTTTCCTCTTGCAATCAGAAGACAGACACGCTTCTGACTCTGCTCTTTTCATTTTTCTGACATCAAACACAATGTCATTAAGTTAAAGTCGTAAACCTCGCTGAAGTTCCTGAACCAGAGGA
>Strawberry_p1__coassemble_2380_pt1 | contig 16041 bp, 9 predicted proteins | sample Strawberry_p1__metabat2_high_PE_023 | metagenome-assembled genome bin Strawberry_p1
TTTGCTCGTGCTGCAACGTCAGGTCGCATTATCGAACAGTTACTGGTATGAGTCGTGAATTCAGTGTTTATTCGGCAATGTGTTCATCTGGGATCGATCGCAATACAATTCCCAAATCTGTAAAAAGCCAAAGGAGTTAACAGCTTCTCTTTTTTTAAATGAAAAAAGAGAAGCTGCGGGGTCATTTCTGTGTGGTTCTGGGGGGGGGATGATTATGAATCAGGGAAAGAAGAATGCTGATTCAGATCAGATGGAAGTGGCGGAAGGCGCTGTACAGTCCGTCTTCATCAATGGAGTCTGTGACATAGTCAGCGACCTGGCGGACTTTTTCTGTACCGTTTCCCATTGCAATAGAGAGATCCGCTTTTTCAAACATCGGCAGATCATTTGCGGAATCGCCCACCGCAATCGTGCGATACGGTTCATCGAGCCGCTTCTGGATTTCTTTGAACGCGGTTCCTTTATTCCAGGCTGACTGGGAGATTTCACCGGATACGATCCCCTCGTTATTGTGTGTATGAAACAGGGTGAACGTCAGGTTGTTTTCATCAAGGAAATCATCGAGCAGGCCATCAGTAAGACCATTGGCTGAAATCTTCATGACGGACTGATAGTCTTCCGGTTTCATTTCTGAAATGTCGGGAGCGCGGTAATACCGCAGTTCATTTGCTTTTGCACTGAACTCTTCAAGAAAGTGTTCACGGGATTTCTGGTTGGCAAAAGTGGAGACTGAACCTTCAACGCAGATGCCGGCGTTCAGTTCCTGCAGCTTGGCAATGATTTTCCGTACAAGTTCTTCAGGCATGGGCTGGTAGAAGATCCGGGATCCGTCCTGCCAGATTTCGGTTCCGGCGGAATAGACTTCGCCGGCAATCGGCAGCTCTTCAAGGCGATCCGACGCGCCGTCTTTTGAACGGCCGGTATTGGTGAAAATGAGATGGCCGTTGGCTTTTGCCTGTTTCAGGGCTTCCAGAGCGGATGGGGGAATGATTTCGTTTTGCCAGAGGGTTCCGTCAAGGTCGAGAAATACGATGGATTTCTGGCTGGAGTTTTCCTTCTGCGGTTTGTTCTGATTCATAAGTTCGACTCCTTTCTGCAAAGATTTGTTCTGCTTTTTGTCACTTTTTTTCAGTCTCATCCTAACAGACTTTGCATAAAGCAGTTTGCGTGAAGTACGGCACAATAACCGTCTTAAAAATGAGTAAAGAAAGAGGATAAAGGTTTTCTGAAGGTAAGCGCATGCACTTTTCTGCAAAAACGAAAAAGCGAGGCGGCTGCATGGAACAGTCGCTTCGCTGTATGGGAATCAGAATTTGATGGGTTTAGAGAAGATGAGCGAGAATCTCTTCCTGGCTCATGCTGGAGAGATAGCTTGCCGGAATATCGAAGATGGTTTTTGCACCGGTCAGTCCCTGCCTGTTCATGCGGACAACAGCACGGGCTACGGCAGTCAGAACGGAAGCGGTGAATTCCGGGTTGGAATCGAGATCCAGCGAGAACTCGATCAGATGATGGTTGTCACCAGTTGAACCGCTGCGCAGAACGAATCCTCCATGGGGAAGCTTCGAATGGTTTTTATTCATTTCTTCCTGTGAGATGAAATGAACGGTTGTGTCGTAGTCGGAGAAGTAGTTAGGCATCGTTTTGATTTCGTTTTCGATGCGTTCCGGATCGGCACCTTCTTCAAGAACGACGAAGCATTCGCGTGCATGTTTCTGACGGGTTGTCAGCTCTGGCTGTTTTCCGGCGCGGACGGCTTTAAGAGCTTCTTCTTTTGGAATGGTGTACTGTTTGGCATCTGCAACACCTTCAATTCTGCGGATGGCATCGGAATGACCCTGGGAAACGCCTTTGCCCCAGAAGGTATAGGTTTCGCCATCGGGCAGAATGGACTGAGCGATCAGACGGACAAGCGAGAACAGTCCCGGATCCCAGCCGATCGAAATCGCAGCTGTTGTGCCGGCTTCGTTTGCGGCTTTGTTTACATTGGCGAAATGTTCGGGAATGCGGGCGTGTGTATCAAAGGAATCGACAACGTTGAAGTAACGGGCGAGTTCCGGTGTCTGCTCTGGCAGATCGGTTGCGGATCCCCCGCAGATAATCATGACATCAATATCATCTTTGAAATCCGGTGCGCTGCTGAGTGCATAGACAGGTGCGCCACTGGCTGGATGAAGCGATTCGGGAGCGCGTCTGGTGAAGATTCCAGCGAGTTCCATGTCTTCGGCTGCGCAGACTGCTTTCTCTGCGCCTTTGCCAAGGTTGCCGTATCCGGCAATGCCTACTCGAATAGTCATACTCTGATGATTTCCTTTCCTGAGCTGATCAGACAGCCGGAGAATCTGTCTCCGGCTTAAACAGGGGCATGCTCAAACTGACTGCCGCTGTCTGTATTTACAAAAACCGGAAGGGTACTGCGGTTTTTGCTGGGAATAATCTTGCACAAGATATGGGGTATTTTCTATTCTCTCAATCGAAAATCTTTCTTAATGCGCCCTTTTGAGTGCTTTTCAGGCCGAAAATGGACAGAAAATCCTGAAAAAAAGGTCTGAAAAGAGCAGACAGGTGTTCACGAAAACAGGGAAGATTCGCTGATCTGCTGTTCACTCATCCGCTTCTTCATTTCTTTCTTTGTTTCCTTCCTCTTCCTGTTCTTCAGGTTCCAGATAGGCCTTAACAAGAAGCTGGCGCTGTTCATCAGTTAAAAGTCCGGTCATTTCAATCACTGGCTCGAGAGCCAGAAAGGTCTCTTCATCGATGACTTCGCAGGCTTCCTGCAGGTTGTCAAAAGTCATTTTTTTCAGACGCGGCACGCCTTCAAAATAATCGTCCAGAAGAACGCCATAGTGTCTTTGTCCCTGTGTAAACATATAGACCCATTCAAGATCGCTGAACGTTTCGATAAAGATCGCTCCGACAGGATAATTCAGGGTGAATCCTGAAACGGGGCGCTTTTTTGGCTGCCTGGGTCTGGCAGGACGGAAATGGTGCTGTCTGGCTTTGATTTCTTCTTTAAGGGCATAAAGAGTCGGAATGGAAATGAAATCGACAATATGGATTCCAAGTTCAATCGGCCGTTCGCATTTGCCAAGATCCAGAATCTGACAGATCATTTCGCGACAGGTAATAAAACCAAGAGGCTCCTGGATATCGGATGAAGCAAGAATTCTCTGTAAGCTGTCGGCTGAGCCTGCAGGTTCATGCCGTCTGGATGCAATCTCCTTTTTCATATCTTTTGGAGGCTTTTTAAGGCTGACGTAATAGCCAAAGAATGTCTGCTGATCGGCAGAAGTGATCAGAAAAGCAGTTCTGGCCAGTCCTGACACCAGAAGCAGATCGCCTTCTTTAGGCTGGTATGGACGGTTCGAGAAGCCTGTTGCAGGCCAGCGTTTATCTTTTGGATCGCAGATATTCAGCAGACGGCTGATCTGACGGATGTCGGTTTCGTTGATTGGTCCGGAGTAGGACAGAATTTTCTTTTCGGGAACAAAAACCGGTTCCGTCAGTCTGACCCATGAATCGTGGATGTTTAAAAACTTTGAACCGAACAGCAGATACTGCGAATAGTCTTCACACTCGAGCGGATACTGAAGAAGCTCCGATACTTTCAGCCATGGCTTATGGGAACACGGCAGACCGATAATTCCGTTTTCTGTTTTATCCAGGATGAGATATGGCCGGCAGCGATGCCCGTCCTCGATTGACGCTAGCTGAAGATCACTCATAGGCATTTCACAGTAAACACGTTCGGTCGGCTGGATTCGATCAAACAGATGAAGCTCACGGATCGACTGCTTTTCACTGAGCGCGCCATACTCCCTTCTGGCCCGCTTGATTTCAAGATAGTTTTTCAGAATGGTGATATTTCTGCGGAGTCCAGAAACTGTAAAGAAGCGGCGAACTGTATTTATGGTCTGCTGCAGTTTCTCCTGTCTTTTCTCTTTTTCGCGTCTTTTCCGTCTGTTTTCCCGGTACTTTTTCCTGTTGTGCCTCTTTCCCGGCCTCGGGCAGTTTTCTGCGCTGTCTGCAGCAGGCAGATTGTTCTGAGACATGGAGGAGACAGCATCGTCCTGAACTGGTCTGTTTTCTCCTGTAGATGGATCGTTCTGATTCTGCATAGCTTCTCCTCCTGTTCTTTGTGTCGTGCACCTGTAAAGAAAATTGTACATGGCCTGTTTCAAAAATCGCAGACCTCCCAGGCAATCCGTAAAAAAAGAATGCGCTTCCTCAATTCGCTCGATCCGTGCAAATCCATGTCCCTGCCGCAGTTCAAAGTGAAAAACCGTTATAAGTATGAGAAAATAGTAACTTGGTAACGGAGGATTCTATGGACGATTTTTTTGAGGAAATGGACCTTGTCTATGACATGGACCGGATGGATGACGAAGAGGATACGCCAGACCGAGATGATGAATCGCTCGCAGTGCCTGCCGACAGTGCAGGCGATGCCCTGATTGCATGCATCCGTCAGAAGGGGTCTGTGTCGCTTAGCTGGATGAGTACCCATTCCGGTCTGGATGTTTCTGAACTGATCAGCCGCCTGAAAGGACATGGCATTTTTCAGGATCCGGATCACATGCAGGAAAGCGATACTTATGATCCGAAGGATGGCTGGGTTCTTGCAGCCAGCTATCTGACTGGCAACCTGCGTCAGAAACGGCAGCGCGCCAAGGTGTGGAACGAACGCTTTCCGGGCCTGTTTCAGGAAAACCTGGATGCGATTGACCGTCGTCTTCCCTCCAGAATTCCGATCGACCAGATTCATCTGTCTCTTGGCGCGACATGGATTCCCGAAGAGATGTACGGGGAATTTATCGCAGAACTGTTGGACAGCTGGACAGTCAGGGAAGTGATCTACGAACCGGTCCTTGGCGTATGGAAAACGGAATATCAGGCATCGGATCTTTCCTATGTCCGCAATAACCTGACCTATGGAACCCTCGAGATTTCGGCACTGAAAATCATTGAACAGACGATGAATGCCCGTACTGTGAAGATTTATGACCGCAAGTATGTACGGGATGATGAGGGCAAGCTTGCAGAACGGTCCATTCTCAACCGGGAAAAGACACAGCAGGCGCAGGACCGTCAGCGGCAGATCTGCGAAGCGTTCGCAGACTGGTGCATGTCGGATGTCCATCGCATGGAAGAGCTGGAAACCTGCTATAACGAAGAATTCTCCGCATTTTCAACCGTCGAATTTGACGGATCCTTCCTGGATTTTCCGGGACTGAATCCGGATATCCATCTTTATGATCATCAGAAGAATGCGGTGGCGCGGATTCTTCTGTCAGGCAAGAATACGCTGCTTGCCCATGAAGTCGGTACAGGCAAAACGTACGAACTGATCTGCGCAGCCCATGAGATGAAACGTCTGAACATCGCAAACCGGATTCTGATTACTGTGCCCAATCAGGTGTTCCAGGATTTTATCAGCGCCCATGAGCTTCTTTATCCGGATGACGATATTCTGACTATCCGTTCATCGCAGATGACACCCGCAAAGCGCCAGAAAACTCTGGAAATGATCCGGGATTCCGAGTTTACTGTCTGCTATATGGCTCACTCGACTTTTGACCGTGTGAAGATGAGCCATGCCTACTGGGTGAAGCAGAAGCAGAAAGAGATCCAGAATCTGAAAAATGATGTGCTTTCCTTAAGCGGATCTCTGAAATACAAACTCACGAACCGGATTAAAGCGCTGAGTGAAAGCCTGATCCGCTTTGAAGAGAAAAATGACGGAAAAGATGAAGGACTCTGCTACGACGATCTGAACTTTGATGCGCTCTTTGTCGATGAAGCTCATAAATACAAGAACATTCCTCTGCAGTGCCGGGCAGACAACGTTGTCGGTCTGAATGCGAACGGGGCAGTCAAGTGTAAGGAAATGGTCGAAAAAGCCCGCAGCACCGAACATCTTGTCTTTGCGACCGGTACGCCGCTGACCAACTCGATTGCAGACCTGTTCGTTCTGCAGAGCTATCTGCAGCCGGATGAACTGGCGGATCTTCAGGTTGGCAGCTTTGATCAGTGGATCAATACGTTTGCCCAGCGCGAAACGAATTTTGAAGTGGATGTCGACTCTTCACATCTGCGTCCCATGACCCGCTTTTCTACATTCCATAATCTGCCGGAGCTCATGGCTCTCTTTTCGACAGTGTGCGATTTCCATTACGCTGATGCGCAGGAAGATCTGCTGCCTGAGTTCAACGGCTACTCCGATGTCACCGTAGAGAAAACCAGAAGTCAGGCGGAATATATCGCTGATCTTGCAGAGCGAACAGAGAATGTCCGCAACCGCAAAGTCAGCCGCAAGACGGACAACCTGCTGAAAATCACCAACGACGGCCGTATGTGTGCCATGGATCTGCGTCTTCTTGATGAAGAGCTGCCGGAAGCAGAAATCCCATTCTGCAAGATTTCTCAGTGCGCCGACAAGGTGACAGAAATCGCGAGAGAATTTCCGGACAGCGCGCAGCTGGTCTTCTCGGATATCGGAACGCCGAAGAAGACATTCAACGTCTATGACGAACTGAAAAAGCAGCTTCTCGAACGCGGCTTTCAGGAGTCAGAAATCGCTTTTGTTCATGATGCAGAAACGGAAATTGCACGGAAGAAATTATTCGCCGCTGTAAATCAGGGAAAAGTCCGCGTCATGATCGGTTCAACAGAAAAGCTGGGAACCGGTGTCAACGTTCAGGAACGCCTGGTTGCGATGCATCATCTGTCCGTACCATGGCGTCCGGCAGATATGGTTCAGCGCGAAGGACGTATCATCCGGCAGGGAAATACAAGCAAGGAAGTCAGAATCTTCCGCTACATTACGGAAGGAACATTTGACTCCTACAGCTGGCAGCTTCTTGAAAACAAGCAGCGATTCATCAGTGCCTTCCTGGCCGGTTCCGCAAAAGAGCGCACAATGGAAGATATTGCCGATACCGTGCTTTCCTATGCGGAACTCAAAGCGATTGCAATTGGCAATCCGCTGATCAAAAAGCGGGTTGAAACAGCGAACGCTCTTGAGCGGACGAAAACAAGACACCGCCAGCGGCAGAATCAGCTGCAGAACCTGCAGATTGAAATCAAGTCGATTCCGGAAAAGATTTTTGAACAGAAAACGAGCGTTCAACGCATGCAGGCAGATGATGCTCTTTACAAAAAGATGAACAGAGTCGTCTCGCGCGATGAGCGCGAAAAGATTGGCAATGAGATTATCACGGGTATTTATGATGCCCAATACATAATGGGCCTCCAGTTTTACAACATCATGGAATACAAGGGATTCCAGGTCTTCGTCCTGCCTTCGGACTACTGGTACGGCACGTCTGGTCCAAAAGACGAGAAGCCAATTTATCTTAAAGGCACAAGCATTAAACAGCTTTACCCGCTGAAAGTAAAAACAGACAGTGCGATTGGTCTGACGATGTCTCTTGACTATCTGCTCTCCCATCTGCCTGACCAGATTACTCAGGCGCAGAACAGAATCGAGCGTCTTGGCAGCGATCTTGAAAATGCGAAACGTGAACTGGCGAAAGGCAATTCGTTTACACCGCTGATTTCTCAGCTTGAAGAAAAACTCAGCAGGATCGATGAGAAGATCGAAGAAGCTGAGCGTCTTGAAGAAGAGAGAAAGCAGGCCATGAAAAAAGCCGAGCATCTGTTTTAAACAGAAATTCTGAGCGTCTTCTTCTGTCGTCCTCTCAGAGCGAAGACAGAAAAAGACGCTTTTTTATACAGACTTATACAGGTTCAGGCATTAACGCTTCAGGAAAGAAGCAGTCAGCCTGAATGCTCAGATACGAAAGGAAACAACAGATGAAAGCAAAAATTGATGCCCGCTCAAGCGGAATGCCGACCCTCTATACCGGAGAAATGGTCGATGAAATTGCCGATCTGTGCATCCGGGCAGTAAAAAGCGGACTTCCGCTTCGTCAGGTACCCTCTATCTTTTTATGGGGACAGCCTGGAATCGGAAAGTCAGAAGGCATTAAACAGGCAGCCCAGAAAATTGAAGAAGCAGTGGGCAAGCGGGTCGTGCTGACCGATATCCGTCTGCTGCTGTTTTCGCCGGTTGATCTGCGCGGTATTCCTGTTGCAGATCCGGCAAGAGAAAGCGCGCTCTGGCTGAAACCGAAAATCTTTGCGATGGACTCTTCAGACGATGTCATCAATCTGCTTCTTCTTGACGAACTGACTGCTGCACCGCAGTCCATGCAGGCTGCTGCCTATCAGATCTGTCTGGATCGTCGGGTCGGTGAACATAAACTGCCGGATAACTGCCTGGTTATGGCTGCCGGCAACCGGACAACTGACCGCTCGGTAGCTTTCCAGATGCCGAAAGCTCTGTGCTCCCGCCTTCTGCATTTCAATGTCGAACCGGATTTTAAAGACTGGAAGAAGTGGGCAGAGCGGGAGAACATCGACGAGCGGATCATTCAGTTCCTTGAAAAAGATCCCTCTCGTCTTGTCATGGAACCGCGTATTTCGGATATTGCCTATCCTTCGCCGCGAACCTGGAGCTTCGTGAGCCGGATTCTCTCGCTGTATCCAGAAGGCATCCGTAAGCAGGTGCCTCTGATTGCCTCGGCAGTCGGTCTGGACTGTGCAATGGAGTTTGCTTCCTTCTGCAGCGGATATGGCATGGATTATTCGCTTGATCAGATTCTTAAAGGCGAGTGCAGAGCCTTTCCAAAAAGCGCCGATCAGCTGTTTGCACTCTGTCAGTCGCTGCAAAGTCAGCTTGCAGCAAGAAAGACCTCGCTGAAGACAACACAGATGGATAATCTTGCTTCGTATGTTTCTCATTTTCCGCCTGATTATGCCCAGTCTCTTTTTCAGGTCTTTCAGACTCTGCCCTGTACAAAAAAGGTTCTGATTACGTCTCCGGTCTATAAAGAATGGAAGAAGAAGTATGGCGAATCCTTCAGCGGATGAACGGGCAAGAGCAGAGCGGCGCAGAGCATCTAAACGCCTGACACTGGCCCGTATGGCGCTGGTACAGAAAACCCCGTTTTTCGGACGGCTTCTGCTGCGCATGCGCTTTGGCTTTTCGCCCTGCGGCACGTCCATGACCGATCTTGAGAAGATCGTAATCGATCCGCAGTTTCTGCAGACCCTTGATGATGAACATCTGCAGTTTGTTCTTCTGCATGAAATTATTCACTGCGCTCTTCGTCACCCCCAGAGAAGAGAGCAGCGGGACCTGTTCATGTTCAATCTGGCCTGCGATATCGTTGCCAATTCCATGGCGCTCGCTTCTCTTGAACTTGAAACGATCGAGTTTAACGGTCATGCGCTTCCAGCACATGCACCAGACGGCACGCCTGGAAGAGATCTCACGGCTGAAGAAGTCTATTCCATGTTGATCAAGCAGCAGAAATATCAGGAAGAAAACCAGTCCGAGCAGAACAAAGATCCGGATTCCTCTGGCGGTGCAGGCGGAGATGAAGGTGATGATTCAGCTTCTGCTCAGGCAGATGATCCCAATGAAAGTCAGGAGACTGAAAAGAGCGATACCGGGGAATCTGAGGATCCTGGCATAGAGGACGAAGAGAATGAGGATGAAGCCGGATCCGGTCTGGATAATCCCTCCGATGAAGATTCACCAGAAGAGATGTCTGACACGCAGGATGAAAATAAAGAGGCAGAGCAGCCGAACTCTGATAATGCAGAAGATAATGCAGCTGATGAAGATCCTAACCTAAACACCAACGCCGGAGCGAAAAATCAGAAGAACCCGAATCGGCCAGAAGCATCCAGCCTGTCGGAGCCATCTGTTCAAAGACCTGATGGCTCGCAGATTGACACGCATGAACTGTGGGAGCAGATTCCATCTTCTTCCACGATGACAGCTCAATGGGATCAGGCTCTGCTTCAGGAAGCACAGTGGAGCATGCAGGCAGGCGTACTCCCTGGCTTTATGGAACGGGTTATCGATGATCTGAAAACAGAAGGAAAGGCGGACTGGCTGACGATTCTCAATGAGCTGATCCGTCAGAATATGTCGGACTATACCTTCTCCAGGCCGGACCGCAGAGTGGATGGTCCGTGTATTCTCCCTGGCTACTGGAATGATCTGTACGGCAATTCAGTTGAGGATATCTGGGTAGTCGTGGATGTGAGCGGTTCGATCAGTGCTGCGACACTTAATGAAACAATCGGTGAAGTCCGTTCGATGTTTGATGCGCTGGATTCGGTTCAGGGGTATCTGTCATTCTTTGATACCCGGGTGACTGAACCGATGGAATTTGATGAGATTGAAGATCTGTTTGAGCTTTCCGTAACTGGCGGAGGCGGAACGGATTTTGAGGCGATCTTCAGGGCGATGAACCGCTATTTTGACGAACTTCCATCAATGATCCTGATTCTGACGGACGGGTTCTGTTTCTTTCCGCCAGAAGAAGCTGCACAGGGCGTTCCAGTCGCCTGGCTGATTACAACACCATGGATTGAAGCGCCGTGGGGAATGAGCATCTCTCTGGATCCTGATTTCGATGAATTTGAAGATCCGTTCTGAGTCTTCATTGATGAGTGAGCAGAGTGTGATTTTATAAGAGCTGGCTGAAGCGATCATTCAGGGAAGTTCGCTGACCAGACGGAATCAGACATATTGAGAAGAAAGAGAAAAGAAAGAGATAGGAGAAAGGAATACAGGGGCGATGAAATACAACTTCGATGAGGTCATCGACCGTACGGGCAATCGTTCGGCCAAGTATGATGAACGCAATAAAAAGTTCGGGACCTATGATGTAATCCCGTTATGGGTTGCGGATATGGATTTCCGGACAGCTCAGCCAATTATTGATGCGTGCGAGCAGAAAGCCAGAGAAGGCATCTGGGGCTATACTTCCAGACCGGAAAGCTACTTCCAGGCTGTTCAGAACTGGGAAGTCCGCCGCAATGGCTGGAAACAGGATACGGAACTGATGAGCTGGAGTCTGGGTGTCGTTCCGGCGATGAATGCGATTGTGCGCCTGTTTTCAGAACCGGAAGACAAGGTTCTGATTCAGACCCCGGTGTATCCGGAGTTCTATGAGATTGTCGAACACAGCGGACGGCAGGTTGCAGAAAACCAGCTTGTCGAATCGGAAGGCAGATGGCAGATCGATTTTGATGATTTTGCCAGAAAGGCCAAAGAGTGCCGAATCTTTCTTCTTTGCAGCCCGCATAACCCGATTGGACGGGTCTGGACTAAAGAAGAACTGACAAAAATGGCAGAGATCTGCATTGAGAATGATGTTCTGATTGTTTCTGACGAAATTCGTTCCGACCTGATCTTCAATGGCTGCAGACATATTCCGACTGCCTCTTTATCTGAGCAGATCGCAAAGCATGTCATTACCTGCATTTCGGCGACGAAAACATTCAACCTGGCTGGACTGCAGGCCAGTACAACGATTTTTCCGGATTATGAAATGAAAGAGCGCTTTGACCGATTCTGGTCATCGATGGATATTCATCGAAACAACGCATTCAGCTCTGTTGCCATGGAAGCAGCGTATAACAGCGGAGAAGAATGGCTCGAACAGCTTCTTGAGTATCTTCAGGGCAACTTTGATTACGTCTGCGATTTCTGTGAAAAATGGATTCCGCAGATCCGTGTAAATCGTCCGGATGCTACATATCTGATGTGGCTTGATTGCAGAGAGCTGCATATGAGCGATGAAGAACTTCGGGACTTTTTCATTCATAAAGCCGGACTTGGACTCAATGAAGGCCGTGCCTTCTGCAGAACGCTTTCCGGATATATGCGCCTGAATGCTGCATGCCCAAGATCAACGCTTGAAAAAGCCATGCATCAGCTCAAAGATGCAGTAGATGGCCTTCCGCTTTAACAGATTGCTTTCACCATTCCCCAGGCAGCTCGTCTGCTCTGAGGATTTTGTTTAGAATGAGACTGAATGCTGCATCGATTGAATGAATAAATGAAACGAAGCGCAATCACTTTTAAACCGGAGCGCAGCCAGACAGACTTCCGGGCGAGACTGCCTGATGGCAGTCGGAAATCTTTTCGGTGCGCTTTGGAAATTGAAGAATGAAAGAATGAAGCGGAAAGGAAATCAGTCAGGATGAATAAGACAAGCATGCTCTATCAGGCATATACACAGATCCTTAAAGAAGAACTCATTCCCGCCATGGGCTGTACAGAACCAATCGCGATTGCCTATGCGGCTGCCAAAGCCAGAGAAGTTCTTGGCTGCATGCCGGAGAGAGTCAAAATCGGTGTCAGCAGCAATATCATCAAGAATGTAAAAAGTGTTGTCGTTCCCAATACGGGCGGTCTGAAAGGAATTGAAGCAGCCGCTGCAGCCGGAATCGTTGCCGGAAATGCAGACAAAGCTCTTGAGGTCATCTCTCAGGTTGTGCCCGAGCAGAAAGCGCAGATGCAGGAATTTCTGGAGCAGATTCCAGTTACAGTTGAAGCTGTGGATCACGGTCTGATCTTTGATCTGATCGTGTCTCTGGAAAGCGGCGAGCAGTCTTCCTCTGTACGGATTGCCAATTACCATACCAACATCGTCTATATCGATAAAAACGGAGAAATCCTCCTGGATCAGACCGATCTGACAGACTGTTCCTGTGCTCATGAAGGACCGGCGGAAAACGGACTGACCGATAAGAATCTTCTGACGGTAAAAGACATTTATGACTTTGCAATAAGCTGCGACATTGAAGATGTGCGCGAAGTGCTCGACCGGCAGATCGCCTATAACAGTGCGATTTCAATGGAGGGACTCTGTCAAAGCTATGGTGCAAACATCGGTTCAACGATGCTGAAATTCTATGGCGACGATGTCCGCAACCGGGCAATTGCCAAAGCAGCAGCCGGATCGGATGCCAGAATGAGCGGCTGCGAACTGCCTGTCATCATCAACTCCGGTTCCGGAAACCAGGGAATCACGGTATCTGTACCGGTTATTGAATATGCGCGCGATCTGAATCTGAGCGATGAAATGCTTTACCGGTCTCTGGTTCTGTCCAACCTGATTGCCATTCATGAAAAAGCCGGCATTGGCCGTCTTTCGGCTTACTGTGGTGCGGTAACAGCTGGATGTGCAGCAGGATGCGGGATTGCCTATCTGCTGGGTGCGGATTTGAAGGGAATTGAACACACGCTGGTCAACGCTCTGGCGATCGTTTCCGGCATTATCTGCGATGGCGCAAAGCCCAGCTGTGCGGCAAAAATTGCCGCGAGTGTCGAAGCCGGAATTCTGGGCTACCACATGTACCTGAACGGTCAGGAATTTGTCGGAGGCGATGGAATCGTCACCAAAGGCGTTGAAAATACAATTCGCAATATCGGCCGGCTTGGACGGGATGGGATGCGTGAAACGGATAAGGAAATTGTCCAGATCATGCTTGGCCAGGACAGCCGGCACTGAAAAAAGAAAAAACGGGTCGAAGACCCGGAAGGAGAAATTATGAAAGTCGTAATTGTAGGCGGCGTGGCCGGAGGAGCGAGCGCTGCTGCAAGAATCCGCCGCCTGGATGAACAGGCACAGATTACTGTTTTTGAACGGTCGCACTATATTTCATATGCCAACTGCGGCCTTCCGTATTACATCGGCGAAGTGATTCCTGACCGAGAAGATCTCACACTGCAGACACCGGAAAGCTTTGGTTCGCGTTTTCGCATCGAGATTAAAGTCCGTCATGAAGTGACAGCGGTTCATCCGGATCGCAAAACAGTCTCGGTAACAAACCTTGATACTGGCGAAGAGTTTGAAGAACCCTATGACAAGCTTCTTCTTTCTCCCGGTGCAAAACCCGTTCTGCCTCGCCTCAGCGGAATGGATGCCGATCAGCTGTTTACGCTCCGGACTGTAGAAGATACGCTTCGAATCAAAGAGTACATCGAAACGCATCATCCGAAATCCGTCGTTCTTGCCGGCGGAGGTTTCATCGGTGTCGAGCTGGCAGAAAACCTGAATCAGCTGGGCATTGATGTGACGATCGTTCAGCGTCCAAAACAGCTGATGAATCCGTTTGATCCGGATATGGCTGCTCTGATTCAGGCAGAGATGCGCCGTCATGGCGTAAAACTCGCTCTTGGAAAGACAGTAGAGGGCTTTGTGAAGAAAGAAAACGGAGTGGATGTTCTGCTCAAAGACCAGGCACCGCTTCATGCAGATATGGTGATCCTGGCAATCGGCGTTGCTCCGGATTCTAAACTGGCCAAAGATGCCGGACTCGAACTCGGTATGAAAGATAGCATCATCGTCAATGACCGGATGGAAACATCCGTTCCGGATATTTATGCGGTCGGCGATGCAGTTCAAGTCCGTCATTCTGTCAGCAAGCAGCCGGCTCTGATCGCTCTTGCCGGTCCGGCCAATAAACAGGGAAGAATTGCGGCAGATAATATCTGCGGTAAAGACAGCCATTTTACTGGTTCTCAGGGCTCCAGTATTCTGAAGGTCTTTGATCTCGATGCAGCCGTTACGGGAATGAATGAAACCAGCGCTCGCAGAGCCGGACTCGATGTCGATTCCGTAATTCTTTCTCCAATGAACCATGCCGGCTATTATCCAGGCGGCAAGGTCATGATCATGAAAGTGATCTTTGAAAAGGAGACATTCCGGCTCCTTGGTGCCCAGATTGTCGGCTATCAGGGCGTTGACAAGCGAATCGATGTCCTGGCAACAGCCATTCATAATCAGATGAATGCAGCCGATCTGAAGGATCTCGATCTTGCCTATGCTCCTCCTTATTCATCCGCAAAAGATCCAGTCAATATGGCCGGATTCATGATCGAAAACATCCGCGACGGCATTCTCAGACAGTGGCATCTCGAAGATCTGAACTCAGTCCTGAATCGATCGGATATTACGCGTCTGGATGTAAGAACGCCACAAGAATATGCAGGCGGCCATATCGAAGGCTTCAAGAATATCCCGGTTGATGAACTCCGGAACCGTCTGAATGAGATTGATCCCGAAAAACCAGTCTATGTCATCTGTCAGAGCGGCGTACGAAGCTACATTGCCTGCCGGATTCTGCAGGGTAATGGATTTGAGTGCTATAACTTTGCGGGCGGTTTCCGTTTCTATAATGATGTCACGCATGAACAGGGACTCATTGAGACAGAGTTCCCATGCGGCATGGATCAGCCAAAGATTTCCTGATCATCGAAGCCTTAAACTGCCTCTCCAGCAGAACAGAAAGAATGAATACCTGGCGAACATTTCCGTGTATAAGGATGTTCGCCTTTTTCTGCGTCTGACAGGGACAAAGAGCGGAAGGTTCAGTTCTCCTGATCAGTTTCAGTTTCCTCAGGAATGCTGTAAAAGGATATGCCGGTTATCTGAGTTAAGTAGAGAATTCATGACTGTTAAGATGAAGATATCCCATGGATTTGATCATATTCTGTTCATTGTTGAACGATCGAATGTCGAGGGATCCATTCCGGCAGAACCGCAGCCAACTGTGTGGTCCAAAAAAAGTTAGAAAAACCATCGAAATCAGAATGAATATCTCTGAACTGGATAAAAACCAACTTCTGTAACATTGGAAATTGCCAGATATGGATAATATGGAACCCATACAATTCGTAAGCGCAGATGCGCTTGAAACGGAGGAAACTGTTATGAGCTATAAAGGAAAGACAGTCATTATCACCGGCGGAGGAAAGGCCACTCTTAAAGACGGCCGTCCTGGATCAATCGGCTACGGCATTGCACACTGCTTTGCCAAAGAGGGTGCCAATCTTGTCATTACAGGCCGTAACGTCAAGAAACTGACGGAAGCCAAAGAAGAGCTTGAAGCCAAATACGGTATCGAAGTCCTGCCAGTGCAGGCAGATATCGAAGCCGGAAAAGACAACGAAGCCACAGTTAAGGCAGTCGTTGATGCGACAATCGACAAATTTGGACGGATTGATGTCCTGATTAACAATGCCCAGGCATCTGCATCCGGTGTAACGCTTGAAGATCAGACAACGGATCAGTTCAACCTGGCTGTATTCTCCGGTCTGTATTCTGCGTTCTATTACATGAAAGCCTGCCTGCCGTATCTGAAAGAGACACAGGGATCGGTTATTAA
>Strawberry_p1__coassemble_2404_pt1 | contig 15750 bp, 15 predicted proteins | sample Strawberry_p1__metabat2_high_PE_023 | metagenome-assembled genome bin Strawberry_p1
AAAAGAAAGAAATAGAAAATGCGAAAAATGTATTGAGATGCCTGAAGCCGAATGTTCATGAAAAAACGACAGACATCAAAACGGCTCCCGCTGCTTCTTTCACTTACTGCCATGCTTTCCGGAAGCGTCTGGCCGTCTATTATGGCGGAACCTGCTGCGGTGTATGCACAGGATTCAGATGCCATCCCGGACTGTGAAATCATTCTGGATCCTGGCAGTGCTGGTGCGATGCAGGGACGTCAGTTTGAGTTTTACCGGGTTCTTGGCGCGCGCTTTAACAGCGACAGGACATCCGTGGATTATTTCTTTGAGCCGGGATCCGAGAAGGCGCTTAAAAATGCGGTCGCAAAAATGAAGTCCTGCAAGCCCTCGGATCTGACGCTGCAGTCCGTCCTGGATTATCTGGAGACGCTGCGCTCGCAGGCGCAGGGAACGCCGGAATCCTCTGCTTCAGCTTTCCGTACCTTTGTTGAAACGCTGCGGCCGGAACTGATGAAAAACGGAGCGGTACAGACCCGGGTGACTGTCACTTCGACGGATTCGAAAGGACGCTACCACCAGACAGGACTGCCTGCCGGCTGGTATCTGGTCAACGAACTGCAGCTGACCAGCACGGATCCAGGCAATCAGGCTGCATCGCTGTGCCTGGTCGATACGCTGGATGGCACGCCCAAAGTGATTGAACTGAAAAACGACCTGCCAAAGCTGACCAAGAAAATTGAAGAAGATGACCATGAAGTCGGCTGGAATGATATCGGCGACTATGAAGCCGGTCAGAATATTCCATTCCGCCTGGAAGCAAAAGTCCCGCAGATCAGCGCGTACAGCACTTACTTCATGAGCTTTCATGACGTGATGGATGAAGGACTCGATTTCCTGCCAGAAACGCTTCGCTGTACGCTGATCAGCGGCTCAAGACAGATCGAAATTCCAAAAGAGCGCTATGCACTGATTACAGATTCGAAAACAGAGACCTTTGAGGTGCGCTTTGATGACATCAAAGCTTTTGTGGATGAACAGTTCCCGGCAAAGCAGTCCGATGGTACACGTCCATACGGCCAGACGGTGCGGGTAGAGTTCTGCGGTCGGATCAATGAAAAAGCATTCAAGCCCGGAAAAGGGGCGGATCCGCAGGAAAATACAGCCCGCCTGGAGTTTTCCAATGATGCGCGCAACGACATGTCCGGATCGCACAGCTATACGCCATGGGATACCGTTGTCTGCTTTACCTACAGCCTGAACGGCCTGAAAACGGATGAGAAAAACGAACCGCTTGAAAATGCACAGTTCCGTCTGTTCACCGATGAAGCATGCACCCAGGAGATTCTGGTCAGAAAAGGCAGCGATGGCTACATCGTTCTGCATGAAGATGAGCTCAAAGATGACCCGTCTGCCCGCTCGAAAGCTGTGAGCATCGTTTCCCAGAAAGACGGCCTGTTCCGGATTTACGGTCTGGATCAGGGCGCGTACTTTTTACAGGAAACCGCTGCGCCGGATGGCTACCGCCGCTTTGACAAGCCGATCGAACTGATTATTGAACCGACATTTCCCTCCGATCGGGACAGCTATGAAAAGGGCGAAAAAGACATTCCGGGAAAAATCCTCAAAAAGCTCAAATGCACCGCAAAGATTACTGACCACTATGCAGGCCTTGACCGGCTGAACACGGCTTCACTGACAACGAGTGTCAATCCGCCAATTGCGGCAATGACGCTCATCAACCGCACACGTCTGCGCCTGCCGCTGACGGGTACAAACGGTGCCCTTCTTGCAGCCGGAACCGGCTCTCTGCTGGTTGTCGGAGGCATGGTCCTGAATATGAAAAGCTCACGGACAAAGAAGAAAGACAGGAAGACGGACGGTGAAAACCGGTGAAGCCGGGAAGACCCAAATCTGAACCCAAAAGCCGGAACCGTGCCGGGAAAGTTTTCCGGACGCTTCTGATTGTCGGCGGTCTGGTGTTAAGCTTTCTGCCTTTTGTCCTTCAGCACGTGCAGATGGCAAAAACAAGCAGCGCACTTGGTGAAGCGCTGCAGGAAAGCCGCGACAAAGAGAAGCCTGAGCTTGAAGCAGTGCTGCGCTCTGCCAGAGAGTGGAATACCCGTCTGGCACAGACGGGAAGCGGCATTGATTCGCCTGAGGCAGCTGCCCAGTCCGCTCAGGATGGTGCTGAGCAGACAGAAGCCGCTTTACCGGGCTATGAGGACGAGCTTTCCTGGATGGTGGGCGGTGTGATGGGGATTTTAAATATCCCCCGTATTCAGGCTGAACTGCCGGTCTGCCATGGAACGGATGAGCAGACACTCGCTTCCGGCGCCGGTCATCTCTCCTGGTCCTCACTGCCCTGCGGCGGGATGGACAGTCATGCACTGCTCTCGAGTCATCGCGGCATGGCAAGCGCCTCACTCTTTACCAGACTGGATGAGCTTGAAGAGGGCGATGTGTTTCTGATTGAAAATCCGTATGAAACGCTGGCTTACCGGGTCTGCGCCATTGAAACGGTTGAACCGCAGGAAACGGAGCGCCTTGGCGTGCAGAAAGGCCGCGATCTGGTGACGCTGATCACGTGTACGCCTTATGGACTCAATACTCATCGACTGCTGGTTACAGGAGAGCGTACGGAATGGAATGAAACGCTGCAGGAAGAAGTCAGCCAGGAGAGTCAGACGATCCGGATGGCTTCGCCAAGGCAGATCTTTCTTGATGCGCTTCCGTTTCTTCTTGTGCTGCTGGTTCTGACCGGCTGGATGATCCGGAAACGGCGCAGCCGGTGCTGACCGGAACATAGACCGGAAGAGAAACGAAGAGAAATGACACAGAGATCCTGCAGAATGCCTGGACAAAAAGCTGTAACAGAAGACAGGCAACAGGAAAGGAGGAGCCGGAGCCCTCTGCAGTGATCGGCCGCCTGTACTGATAATGAAAAACAGGCGGTCTGTCTGCTCCGGCCAAAAACGATTGAAAAGACTGTCAAAACTGCTGTTTCTGTGGATTGGCTGCCTGCTTGTTCTGAGTACATCCATTCAGGCGGCTGAATCATCAGAGAGCACGCACTCAGAAAGCCCTGGAGGAAAACGCGGGCGCATTGAGCTGGTTCTTGAGGCGGTATCTGAGGGACGAAGCGTTGAAAATGCGGAATTTGAAGTCTTTCAGGCAGCCAGCCTGCAGGAAGATCGGTTCGTGTATCCCAAAGAAGTGGAGAACTGCAGTCTGCAGCCGGAAGACCTCCAGCATCCTGAAGCGGTGCAGAAGACACTTGACGTGCTTTCAAAAGCCCGTGAGGAAAAGAAGCTGGCTTCGATCGGGACGCTGAAAACGGATGAGGAAGGAAAAGCGTTTCTGGAAACGGAAAAGAGCGGTCTGTTTCTGCTCCATCCAGTGCATTGCGGCCAGTGCGGCCATGTCAAAGATGCCCTGCTGGCTCTGCCCAATGCGCATGAAGAGACGGGAGTGCTCAACTGGACGGCAGAGATTCATCCAAAAGCCGAACCGATGCCGCGCATTCAAATTGAAAAGACTGACCCGAAAGGCCAGCCAATTCTGAATCTGGAGTTTGAATTTTCTGCCTGGAGCGATGAGAAGAAAACAGAGGTGATTGCCGCTGCACCTGGCAATCCAAAAACCGGAACGGCGGAGTTTTTTCCGGAACCCGGGCAGACGCTCTGGATCGGGGAAAGTGCTGCGCCCAAAGGCTATGTGCTCAGCGACCAGCTGATCTGTGTTGAACTGACGCGTGATGGCGTGCTGAAGGTAGATGGCAAGGAACAGAGCAAAGATCAGCTGACGGTTCATATTCCGTATGTCAATGAACCGGAACAGGAGCGATCAGAAGAGATCAGCAGCGTATCCCAATCCGGATCTTCGCCAGACCGTACAGGCGGCACGCCATCCTCGAAAAATCCGGGTGCTCATACAGCAGCTCATACAGGTCTGTATTTGCTGCTTGTACTCTTCTACGCTGCATGGCTTGCTGGTACGGCGATGGTGATTTACGGCAGACCGCGCTCAGACGGAAGGCCAATGGACTGATCGTCTGGAAACAGAAAAAAGGCAGCCTGGGCGAAAGGCTTGGCTTCTTTTTAAGATAAGAAAACCTCCCGCAGAGATGAAAGAAGCGTCAGAGGATGGTTCTTTCAGGCTTTGCGGGAGGAGATTAAAAAAATTGCTGTCCGGATTAATGCATTAAGGTGCAGTCCCCGGTACAGAGCTGGCTCCAGGCGTAGGGTGCTGGCCCCGCTTAAAGCGAGGACGGAAAACCTGATCCAGATTCTCCAGTTATTAGCTACGCTGCCTTGTGCAGAAACGTTTAGCGGCGTGTAATTGTCCGAAGCTGTCTGCAGAGCTTTTCAAGTTCGATGGCCTCTTCGCTGATGTCTGCAAAAAGGTCATAGAGGCCGTCTTCACTGAGGACGCCGCAGCGAAGATTTTCGGGCGGATCAATGGTAATGCGATCATGGTCGCCAAGCCACTGCGGGTTTTCGTACCACTCCAGCAGCTGCGAAAGAGAAGGAAGATCACGCTGCATCTGTGCGGCACAGGCGTTCATCGTCTGTACGAGACTGAGCAGTTCGTTCATTTTGTCTTCTTCACGGGTAATGCGGCTGCAGAAGTCGGCTTCGCTTTCTGCATAGCTGTGGTTTGCCATATATGTGTTTCTCCTTTGCGGGGGAGAGTCGGATCTTCGGATGAATCAGAGGCAGAAAAAACTCCGGTCTGCGCCAACAGAACCGGAGAATCAGTCAATCAGTCGATTTCCTGTACGGTTTCCCAGTCAGGACCGATTTCTGGCGGCGTTTTGCCGGCGATGCGTTCCTGGAGAACCCGGATTTTCATATCGATCTCGTTTGGCGAGACTTTCATATAGCGGCGCAGGAAGTAATCATGCACCTCGTCATACAGTTTCTGAAGCAGAGCAAGCTTCCGCTCCATCGTCATGGTCTGTTCGCTCATGGGAAGATTCCCCCTTTGCATCAGTATAACGGTCATCTGCCATGGCAGAGCCGTACTTTGCCTGACGAAGCTGTTCGTAGTCGCGCGTCCGTTCGTAGACAACCTTGAGTCCTTTGAAGATCAGGTTGGGATCGTATACATCAATGTAGTCGGTATGCTGGCAGATAATCCGGCCAAGACCGCCCGTGGCGATGACTTTGAAATCGCCCGCTTCCCTGTGGAAGGCTTCAACGGTTTTTTCAAAACCGCCTAAAAACTGGTAGAAGATGCCGGCCTGCATGGCAGACTGGGTATTCTTGGCCATGACCGTGCGCGGCTTCTTGATTTCGACTTCCGGCAGCTGTGCGGTCTGGCCCCACAGGGCGTTGGCGCCGCTTTCGATGCCCACGCCGATGGCACCGGCTTTGAAGACGCCGTTTTCATCGACATAGTCATACGTTGTCGCCGTACCGAAGTCGACGATCAGCAGCGGACAGCCGTATTCGCTGATCGCACCGGCAACATCCGCGATGCGGTCGCTTCCGACCGAGCGCGGGTTTTCGAGCTGTACGCTCACGCCGGTCTTTACGCCCGGTCCGATGACGAGCGGCTCTTTGTGGATGAATTTGACGATGCCGTTGCGGAAGGAATGCATCACTTTCGGGACGACAGAAGAGACGATGACGCCTTCAATCTGGTCGGTGGAAATGCCGGCACTGGCCAGAAAGTTATGCAGAAGGTAGCCGTATTCATCGCTGGTCCGGCGTACCTTGGTATTCATGCGGTAGTTGCAGATCAGATCATTTCCATCGAAGACGCCGATGGTGATGTTCGTGTTGCCTACATCAATGCACAGAAGCATGGTCCGTTTTTCCTTTCTGCATCTCAAGCATCGTATTCAGAATGACGCGGCCAAGGTCTTCCTTGCTCATGAGCGGCAGATGCTCGCTGCCCTCTGGTTTGAGCAGGGTAACAATATTGGTATCGCCCTGGAAGCCCGCACCTTCTGTACGCAGGTTATTGGCAATCAGCAGATCGCAGTTTTTTGCGATGAGCTTGGCTCTGGCGTTTTCGTCGAGATTTTCAGTTTCCATCGCAAAGCCGCAGAGAATCTGATCGTCGCGTTTGGTTTTTCCAAGTCCGGCAAGAATATCCGGATTGCGAACGAGCGTAAGCGTCATGGAATCGCCGCTCTTTTTGATCTTCTGATCGGCGGTCGTTTCAAAGCGATAGTCCGCAACCGCAGCCGCCATGATGATGAAATCGGCTTTCGGTGCGTTTTCGATCATGATCTTCTCAAGATCTCTGGCACTGACATAGTCGATGCGCTCAACACCCTCCGGTGTGGGCAGACTGACGGGTCCTGCTGCAAGCAGAACTTTAGCACCGGCTTTGGCAGCGGCTGCCGCAATCGCAAAGCCCTGCTTTCCGGAAGAATGGTTGGAAAGAAAGCGTACCGGATCGAGTGCTTCCTGGGTCGGGCCGGCAGAAACAAGAACCGTTTTGCCGGCAAGAGAAAGAGCGTTCTCTTCCTGTTCGCTCAGAATTTTTTCGATGAAATCAACAATGTGTTCCGGTTCGGCAAGACGGCCTTTGCCTGTATCTGCACAGGCAAGCAGTCCGCTTTCCGGTTCAATGATTTTCCATCCGCGCTCTTTGAGTGTGTTCAGATTTGTCTGGGTAGCAATGTTTTCATACATGTGGACATTCATCGCCGGTGCAGCTGCCATCGGGCAGGTGCTTGCGAGAATGCATGAGGTCAGCAGATCATCGGCAATGCCGCAGGCGGCTTTAGCCAGAACATTGGCATCAGCCGGGGCAACGATAAACAGATCGGCCCATTTGGCCAGCGCGATATGCGGAATCATTGCTTCGTTTGTTCCGTCGAACTCATCAATATAGACGTCGTTGTGGCTGACAGCAGCCAGTGAAAGGGGCGTAATGAATGCGGCGGCGTGATGGGTAAGAATGACCCGGACGTCATACCCCTTTTTTGTCAGGGCGCTGACCAGCGTGCATGCTTTAAAAGCGGCAATCGAACCAGTGACGCCGACAAGAATATGTTTATTTTTCATAATTCAGGATCCCTGGCCAAAGGTGGCAGGCCTTCAGCTTCCTTATGCCAGACTGTGCTATTCTGCCTCCGCTTTTCAGATACTTTCCGGCATGTGCTGCACAGAAAAGAGAGCGGTAAACAGATGCGTTCTGTCTGGCTTTTTCCAATTATAACTGTCTGTAACTTTCTGGCAAACTAGTTTAGCATACTGCCGGCATGCGCAGGATCAGCGCGGTTGCTGATAGAATAGAGAGCATGAGGATTTTTATCGCTTCAGATTCATACAAAGGCTGCATGAGCAGCAGCGAAGCCAACCGCCAGATCGAAAAAGGAATCCGTAAAGTCGACCCCTCGATCCGTACTGACGCCTTTACCATCAGCGATGGAGGCGAAGGATTTGTCGATGCCTGGGCGCAGGCCTGCAAAGCGCAGATCCGCCGCTCACAGGCAAAAGACCTGTACGGACGCGACATTACAGCGTGCTGGGCCTATGACGAAAAGACGCAGAGTGCGGTGATTGAAGCTGCCTGCGTTCTTGGTCTGACACTGTGCCCAAGAGCAGACAGACGCCCCATGGAAGCCTCAAGCTATGGTCTTGGTCTTCTGTGCAAAACCGTTCTGTCCAGCGTACCGGTTAAAAAACTGATCATCGGACTTGGCGGAACTGGAACCAACGATGGCGGCATGGGCTTTCTTGAAGCCTTCGGCGCCCGCTATTTCGACCGTTCAAGACGCCCAATCCGCTCAAATGCGGGCAATCTTTCCCGCATCGCCTTTATCGACAAGCGCGAATTCCGCTTTCCCGGTCAGGTCGAGCTGATCGCTGCATGCGATGTGCTCAATCCTTTTACCGGACCGGACGGTGCAACCTGTATCTTTGGCAAGCAGAAAGGACTGCGCCCGGCACAGATTGCTTCGGTTGAAAAAGGCATGCGCTATTTTGCGGCTAAACTTGAACAGACATTCCATGTCCAGCTTGAAGGCAAGCCGTCCGCCGGTGCTGCCGGAGGACTTGGGGGAATGCTTGGCGAAGTATTCGGTGCCCGTCTTGTTTCCGGCATTGACCTTCTTGCTTCTCAGCCTCACATGCTTGAAAAACTCAGCGCAGCCGATCTGGTTATTACCGGGGAAGGACAGAGCGATGCTCAGTCAGCAGACGGCAAAGCGGTTGCCCGGATTGCCAGACTGGCCAAGCAGCGCCATAAACCGGTTGTCGTCATCAGCGGGGCGCTTGGCATCGGCTATGAAAAGCTGTATGCCTGCGGTGTCGATGCCATGTTTTCTACAGCAGACCGCGCGATGAGCTTTGTGCAGGCTCTTGCCTGCGGACCGCAGAAGCTTGAGCGGGAAACGGAAAACATCATCCGGCTGATTCTGGCCTGTTCGCACATGGATTCAGTCGGGTCCTGTCACAGGACAAAGAAAGATCCGGACTTACAGTAGAGCAGGCAGGCGCAAGAAAGGATCTGCAGACACAATATGAAAACTAAAGTTTATGCGGCCGCTTTATCCGGTGCACTGCTGGTCAGTACGGTACTTTCCGGCTGCTCAGGCGAAGAAAAAAAGCCGTTTACGATTCTTGAAATTACAATGAACGATCTGGATTCCATGATGGAATCCAAAAAGACCTTTCCGCTTCTGATCGAGCGCGAGGGCTGCAATTTCTGCGAGGCCATGAATGCCTACCTGGAAGAAACCAAAGACGAACACCCTGGCATTATGGTCTATAAGATCGATGCGACGGACTTTGATCTGTACCGGGAAAACAAAGGCGACATGACTCTTGTCAGCTCTACAGAAGAAGGAAAACGGCTTCTCGAGATTTTCCCGTTCTATCTGTATACGCCGGTAATTTACCGCTTTGAAGACGGCAAGCCGATCGAAGGCGGATTTGGCTACGATGAAGCCACGCACTGCGTATCCACCTGGACGCTCAACAGCACGATCAACTGGGATCTGGCTAAACCGGTCTATGTATGGGACTACTTTGAACTGGCTTCCTCTCCCTCAGCATCAAAGGCGATGGATTCATCCAGCTCATAAAAAACGAACAAACAGGCAGGACAGAGACGGCAAGTGCCGGATCGGTTCTGCCTTCGTTTGTTTCCGGCTTTGTGCATGGAGCGGTATTAGGGACGCAAAAAGACGGCCTCATCGTTCAAAAAGTACGGAAAATTGGAAGAAATTGTCCATTGACATATACTTTGCTGTGATGATGTAAGAAAATGCAAAAACACCTGTAAGAAATTTCTATTTTTGAAAGCCGGATTACAGAGTTGATCCGGGAAAGGGAGGACGGAAATGAAAGAACAGACATCCGAACTGGAAAACAATATTTTCTTCTGGCAGAAGCTCGACACGCTGATCCTTTCGGGAAATGTAGAAGCCATCAGCAAGGCCGGTACGCCGTCGCCGGACTATCCGAAACTGGTTTATCCGGTTGATTTCGGCAAGGTGAGCGACGTGCTCTCCAATTCCGGCGCACCGTTCTACTGCTTTATCGGTTCGTTAAAAGACCGCCGGGCGACGGCAGTCATCGTGCAGGCAGACATTCTGGAGCGTGAAGTTTTTGTCAAAGCGCTGATCGGCTGCACGGAAGATGAAATCCGCCGGATCATCAAGTTCATCAATGCAGCGGAGTTTCAGAAAGCCATTCTTGTCCGGCGCGGAAGCGATGTTCCAGGCTGGGCTCATTCCGATCAGTAGTCCGGAATATTACGGCGTATAAATGCTTATTGAATAATTTATAATTCATTTAAAAACAATCGTGTCTGTTTAGTCCAAAGTGAAAGGACAGAGCAATATTTCGTTGTTCTGCACATGTAGAAAAACATGGCGTGTGCTATACTCAGTCCATGGAGGTAAGACTCAAATGGAACTGAAAGATTCTCAGACCTGGAAAAACCTTGAGACCGCTCTCGCTGGTGAATCCCAGGCATACACAAAGTATCAGTGGTTTGCTGCACAGGCCAAAAAAGACGGATATAACTATATCTCGAACATCTTCACAGAAACTGCTGGAAACGAAAAAGCACACGCTAAACTCTGGTTCAAATATCTGAACGACGGAGGCGTACCTGACACAATGAAGTGCCTGCAGATGGCATGGGACGGCGAAGACTACGAAACCACAACCATGTATGCAGACTTCGCTAAAGTTGCACGCGAAGAAGGCTTCACAGAAATCGCTAAGAAAATGGAACTCGTCGGCGAAATCGAAAGCCATCACAGAGACAGATACGCAGACATGATGAACCTCGTTTCGAACAACCTCATGTTCGAAAAACCAGAGGAAGTAACCTGGATCTGCCTGAACTGCGGCTACATGACAAAAGCTAAAGCAGCACCGAAAATCTGCCCGGTATGCAAACATCCGCAGGCCTGGTTCGAAACTGTTGTTGACTACAACCAGAACCTCGCAAACCCATCCAACAACTAAGTCAGTCTGACAAGACAAAGACAAAATAAACAAAATGAACGCAAAGAAATCCGCAGACAGAAATTTCTGATCTGCGGATTTTTTTGCGTTCAGCACTCGTCGGTGCGGGAAAACGGTTTCTGCGGCCGGGTTGTATGTGGTTAGGCCTTTGGTAGAATAGAAAGCATGATGTCTGACACACTTGATCACGCGAAGCGTCTGCAGGCCATGCTGGATACCGGCCGCCCATTGCGGTTAGCCGGTCTGCCGGTTCTGGTTCAGAAAAAGGGCGACCGCATTGCTCTGAGTGCCCCGGAGTATACGCTGCGTCTCGATCCGGAAGATTTCCAGAAGCTGTACGGATCGTATGAAGCTGTCTTTGTCGAAGAGAAGCAGGGCATTGATGCTGAAAAAGACGAAGAGTATTACGCGTGGCGAAGGGAGAAACAATAGTGAAAAAAGAGAAAAAACCGTATCCGGTTCTGTATGTACTCAGTGCGAAAGGATCTCTGTACCGCGCAGGGTCGGTTAACCCGACGCTCTTCTTCATGCTTGAACCGAATAAGGAGCGCCTGAAAACCGATGAGCGCTACCGCCTCTACTATGAAGATATGATGCACAATGAAATCCCGATGGCGATTCAGAACAAGTTCGTTGTTTCGCAGCCGCTGTACATCACCAACGACAAGCTGCCGTTCTTCATGTTCAAGAGCAACATTGACGAATACTCGCTCAAAGAGTTCTGCAAAGCCATTCTTCAGGAATTCAGCTTCCATACCGGCGAAGAACATTCCGGACTGTACGGCTTTGGCAAGACGATGTTCCTCGAAATCGGCAAAAAGCCCCGCTTTCAGCTTACCATGAGCGGTGAAAAGCTGACGCAGAGCGAAGACTTCAAAGACTTCTACGGTCCGCTTGAATTTGAAGGCGATCCTTCCGACCAGGGCATCATGGTTCCGTTCTATGCCTGGAAAGAAGAGAAGAAGCGCGAAGCGGAAAAAGAAGCTGAGCTGAATGCTGATCCGGATGAAGAAATCGTTGAATGGTAAACCGTTCAGATTCCTGATCTTTATACATTAACTGTACTTGCATCGACCTGGCCTGCCAGGTCTTTTTTGTTGGAAACATGATCCAGGCGGAGCGTGCGAATCTGGAGCCGGGGGAAGAAAACAGACAGAAATTCTGAAACAATGACACAAATCAGCGTGAATATGGAACAATGAAAGGAGAGTTTTTTCTGTCAGAAATCTGTGCTATTGATCACCGACAGACAAAATGGCGAATGTCTGAAGAAATCAAAGCTGGATACAGAAAAACTGAACCTGAAAATGAACTGAGAAAAGAACACAGAACAGAGAACATAGAAAGGAGAACTGTATGAAGTTTCTTCATATTGCCGATCTGCATTTAGGCAAGAAACCATTTAATTACGACGTAGATGAAGAACACAGAGCAGCGCTGCAGCAGGTCCTGGATGCGGCCGATAAGCACGATGTCGACGGCGTTCTGATTGCCGGCGATGTCTATGACACCGTCTATCCGCCTGTCAGTGCAGTCAATACGCTGAACTGGTTTTTAGAGGAGCTGCATAAGCGGAATCTGCAGGTCATGATGATTTACGGCAACCACGACTCCGCAAGCCGTCTGAGCTTTGGGAACGGCCTGCTTTCGAGTGCCAATATTCATATTTCTTCACCGTATGCGGGCGATGTCGAATACGCAGATCTTGAAAAGGACGGCGAGAAAGTGCGCGTCCACCTGCTTCCCTTTATCAAGCCGGCGGTTGTGCGGGCGGCTCATCAGCTCGACCATGACAGCTGTGCAACCTGGAATGATGCCATGTGCATCGCCATGGAACACGTTCATCTGCTTGAAGATGGCGTAAACGTTCTGGTCAGCCATCAGTTTTATACCGGAGGCAGCATGGGCGAGAGTGAAGTACGCATCACCGGTACGCTCGATGAAGTATCCACGGAGTTTCTTGAACCGTTTGACTATGCAGCACTCGGTCATCTGCATAAGCCGCAGTTCGTTGGAAAAGAGATCTACCGCTACCCTGGCACGCTGCTCAAGTATGCGGTTCCTGAATTCAATACGACCAAATCATTTACCCTGATCGAAACGCATCCCGATCATACGGTCGACATTACGCCGATCGATGTTGTCCCGCTGCGCGACTTTGTGCGGATTGAGGGCACACTGCGTGAGCTGCTCAGCCCGGAGTTTTATGAAAAGCAGAATCCGGACAACTATTTTTACGCGGTTCTGGATGATCAGCAGGAAGTTTTCCGCGCATTTGAAGATCTCAGCGAATTCTATCCGCGCCTTTTAGGTTTCAACTACAGCTGGACAGATCAGGCCCGGAATATCGAAATGGATGAAGAGGTGCAAGCGGTCAGCGACCTTTCGCCGATGGAGAAGATCACAAAGTTCTTTGCACAGCAGATGGGCCGCGAGACGTCAGATGCCGAGCTGGCACTGATCAGCGAGGTCTGGGAGGCAGTTCATGAAACCGATTAAACTGACGATGCAGGCGTTTGGACCGTATGCCGAAAAGGAAGTTATTGATTTTACGGTCTTTAACAACCGCGGACTGTTTCTGGTCAGCGGCGATACCGGAGCGGGCAAAACGACGATTTTTGACGGCATTGTCTATGCCCTCTATGGAAATCTTTCCGGTGCAACCCGTACTGCCTCAATGCTGCGCTCCAAGTATGCAAAAGAGACAACAAAAACCGAAGTTGAACTCGAATTCGAAGTGCATGGCAAACGTTATGTCATCACCCGTACCCCGCAGTATGAGCGCGCAAAAGCCCGCGGCGCCGGTACAACAACTCAGCCAGCCTCTGCATCCCTTGTCTTTGTAGACCAGGAACGGGCTCCGCTGACGAAAAACGGGGAAATCGCTCAGGCAATTGATGATCTGATCGGACTGAACTATGAGCAGTTTACGCAGGTCGCCATTCTTGCACAGGGCGAATTCCTGAAGCTCCTGCTAGCAAAAACGGCCGACCGTACAGAGATTTTCCGCGAACTGTTCAAGACGCAGGAATACGACCAGTTCCGTCAGGCGATGGTTGACCGCGCCAAAGAAGCAGATAAAAACGGTCAGCTTCTTGCTGCGAGAATCAATCAGACTAGAGAACAGCTCAAATGGATCGATGAAGAACACCGACAGTATCCGGCGCAGACCGAAAGCTGGCTGACTTCAGCAAGAGAGCAGGAAAAAGCAGCCGCAAAAGAAGAAGAAAAAGCGGCTGAAAAACATGCGGCGCTCAATCAAGAGTGCGGCAGACTCAAAGCGCAGATCGAGCGCTACCAGACCTGGAAAAAGGCAAAAGAAGAAGAAGCCGGACTGAAACCGCAGGTTGAAAATAAAGCAGCCCAGCTGGCCGGTCTTGAAAAACAGAGCGCAGAGATGGAAACGGCACGTGTCCGTCTGCATGCCATTGATGAGCAGATCAAAAAATACGATGAGCTCAAACATGCAAAAGATGCAACGGCTAAAGCGAAAAAGAGCCTGAGCGCAGCTCAGGAAGAAACCGCTAAGCTCTCTGCTGAAATCACAAAACTTGAAGAACAGCGTACAGCCGCTCAGCAGGAGCGCCAGACGCTGGATGGCATTGAAGGGGCGCTTGGCGGACTGGAGCAGATCATTGCCCGCTACAAAGATATTGAATCGCGTCAGAAAGAAGCAGAAACGCTCAAAGAGACACTCGCAAAAGAACGGGAAGAATTCCGTGATCTTCAAAAAAAGAGCGACAAGAGCGCAGCCGACTACCAGCATGCCTACAGTCTGTTTTTGTCTGCGCAGGCGGGAATTCTGGCCAGTCAGCTTGAAGAAAACGAACCATGCCCAGTGTGCGGTTCCTGCGACCATCCGCATCCCGCAAAGCCGGAGGGTGAAGTGCCCAGCGAACAGCAGGTACGCAAGCTCGAAAGCGCCAGACAGAGCGATGCTAAAAAGGCTGAAACCAAGGCTCGTCAGTGTGCTCAGAGTGAAACGCTTCTGAAAACAAAAGAAGAAGCGCTCACCCAGCTCAAACGCCAGAATGAAGATGCACCTTCTCTTGAAGAAGCCAGACAGAAGAAAGAGAAAATTGAACGCGGACTTGCCCGCCGTAAAACTCTGGATCAGCAGCTGGCACTTAGTGAAAAGACACTCGCATCCAAACGCCTGCTGCAGCAGAAACAGGCTGAATCAGCCAGCAAGCTGAGCGCCGCAGCAGCGGCAGCCGATCAGCGCGTGAGCAGTCTGGAAGAGTCGATTGAATACAAAGACATCAAAGCTGCCCAGCTGGAGAAGAAACAGCTTGAAACGGCGATCCAGACCTGGGAGAACGAGAAAAAGAAAGCAAGGACTGCGCTCGATGAACTTCAGACCAGACTCAACAGGGCACAGGGCGTTCTTGCTTCACAGAAAGAAGAACTCGCCGATCCGGCAAAGCAGAAAGCACAGGCGGACGAACAGCTTGCAAGAAGTACTGAGGAGCTGGAAAAACTGCGAAAAGAACGTGCCGCGATGACGACGCGGATTTCACAGACCGAATCTATTTTGGCTTCCTGGAAAGCAGACCAGAAAAAATACGATGCCGTGCGCGAGCAGGCTGATGTGCTTGGCAGTCTGTCTAACGTATTCAGCGGAACTGTGCGCGGATCGAAAATGCGCGTCTCGCTGGAAACCTGGGTACAGATGGAAGTATTTGACCGGATTGTGCGCCGGGCCAATATGCGCCTGCGCATGATGAGTGGCGGTCAGTATGAACTCAGCCGTGCGACTGAAGAAGGCGGACGCGGCAAGACCGGTCTGGATCTTGAAGTCATCGACTATCACAGCAAGTCACGCCGTACCGTCAAGTCGCTCTCCGGAGGCGAACAGTTCCTTGCTTCTCTCTGTCTGGCTCTTGGTCTATCAGAAGAAATCCAGGCAAGCGCCGGCGGCGTCAGCATGGAAACGCTGTTTGTCGATGAAGGCTTCGGCACGCTCGATGAAGAATGCCTGAACAAAGCGATCGATGCGCTGACGACAATTTCGAGCAGCCGCATGGTCGGCATCATTTCTCACGTTGAATCTCTCGTAAACCGGATTGACAATCAGATCGTCGTTAAAAAAGATCCGCGCCGCGGCAGTCATGTAACGATTCAGACTGCCTGCTCTCCGTTCTGATCAGAGTGGAAGACAAATCATAATCCTGCAGAAAAAGAAGACAGCATGAAAGATCCGCCCTGTGCCCCAAATGGGACATACAGCCGGAATCTGCTGATGCTGTCTGTTTTTGCATGCACAGAACGATCAATGTCATTAAGTTAAGATTTCTCAGACCACATCAGCGTTAAGCAGTGATGT
>Strawberry_p1__coassemble_2429_pt1 | contig 15431 bp, 7 predicted proteins | sample Strawberry_p1__metabat2_high_PE_023 | metagenome-assembled genome bin Strawberry_p1
ATCACTGCTTAACGCTGATGTGGTCTGAGAAATCTTAACTTAATGACATTGCTTGTTTTCGGAAGAAAAATTTCAATTTCCTGTGCGCAGGCCAGACGGATTCTGTCTCCATTCTTTAATGGAGCAGCGGTTCCGGAGACGATGCGTTTGCCATTCAGGAAGGTTCCGTTTGCTGAACGGTCAAGCAGAACCCATTTCTTCCTTGTTTTATTCCAGGTGATTTCCGCATGGACGCGGGAAACGGTGCGTTTTGGATCCGTGACGAAGAAATCGCCTTCACGGCCAAGAACGACCCGGGGTCCTGGAAATTCTTTCTTTTCCGGACTTCCGATAAAACGAAGACCGACGTTGATGCTGCCAGTCTGGGAAGTCGTTGAACCGGCGGTGCCATCACTTGTACCTGAACTCAGCTCAGGGCCAAGTTCACTCTGCGGAAGCAGAACGGTATCTGAAGGTGACGGGCGGTTTGGCTGAATTTGCGGCTGTGGCTGACTGCTTTCACTGCTTCGGCTGCCTTTGTGCCAGCCGAACAGGCCGTACCGTCGCATTGCACGGGAGCCTTTTCCTGCAGATGGGCCGGAGCCTGGCATATAGCATTGGTCATTTGCAGCGGACTGCCCGTCCTGGACGAGTGCAGAGCTGTCTTTTTGGTCTGTGTTAAAAATCACGCAGATTCCTCCTTCCATGCAGAACATCACCTCTCAGAGCGAATCCTGCATACTGACGGCGAGCCGCAATTATTCCTGTAATATTTTTATACGACCCAAATACAGACATTGAAACCGAAAACGAATTTTATCATCGTTTCTGACGGCTTTTCTGCTACTTCTGTCCAGTCTGTCAGATGGGTTTTAAACAGAGAAAAGCGGGCAGACCCATTGTCCCCCCCGAAAGCCGGTCGACCGATCAGGCGGTAAGAATGTGTCTGTCCGCTTTTATTTTTCTGGACAGATGTTATGCGTGTTCAGCTCAGTTGTTCTATGGGGCAGCAGCGGCACGGATTTCATCAATGCATTCTTCAAGATTCTGGTAGCGCGCGCTTGAAGCGGGGCGGATGCTCTTTCGGATGAAGTGATCGAAAGCCTGCGATACGTCATAGCCGAGCTTTTTCACCTTGATGTCTGAACCATAAGCACTGATGAGTTCTCCCGGATTCTGTCCGGTAACCAGATAGAGTGCCATCATGCCGACAGAGTAGACGGAAGAACAGATGTCCTGCTTTTTGGTGAACACTTCTGGTGCCGTATATGGACTGCCGCTGATCGGATCCGCCTCTCCTGGAAGGAGAATATCGTTCAGACTCAGCAGCGAGGCACAGATTACGCGGCCGTCCTGTGTGATGTAGAAACTGTCCGGATCGATCTGGCGCAGAAGCATCGGAACAGGCTGTGAATACAGATACTTCAGAAAATTGAGAATCTGCAGGGTAATTGCCAGGGCTTTGGCCCGTTCATAGCTTCCGGTCGCATCAATTTCACCTCTGAGCAGGGAAAGCTTCAGGCTGGGGTAGATAAAGACCATGCATTCATGATCCCGGTTGTAGAAACAGGGACGCTGCAGGCAGGGGTGCTGCAGATTGATGAACTGATCAAACAGCGATCCGCCGCCGGTATGACCCGACTGGCTGAAGCGGTCAGGATTGAAGTCGATGCTGATGCGGACAAATTCAACCGATCCGGTTCGACGTCCCATCAGATTGGCTTTATCTTTTGTGATCGTAGAAGGGTATGTAGTCAGCACTTCGAACTGACCGTTAGACAGCTCGGCAACTTTTGAGGCAAGTCTCTGGGGAGTCCAGCCGGAACCCGTTGGCTCGTCTCCGGGAGGAAACGGGGGGTCGGCATTAAGCACATGGCGAGGATCAGGATCAGGGTCATCTCCCGTAAAGAAACCGCGGTCAAGTTCGGCTCCTTTTCCGTCTGTTGAGACAAGAAGGGTACCAATTCTGGAATCACTCTGCGAACCAAGGTGAATGTCGACATAGCGAACGCCGGTTGTTACGACGATCATTGCCTGGGGAAACATGGAACGAAGGGTACGCGGGTCAAAGAACAGCGGGGTCATGGGACGCTGACTGCCATTGGGGAAAAACAGGATCGGGAACATGCCGGGCAGATGACCAAAAGGAGAACCGACAGCAAATGTTCCATTTCCAAACGGGAGATTCAGCTTTTTTGGCACAGGCAGAACAGGAATATAGAGGTTCATTGAATTCATGCAGGCAAGAAGTTCCTGTCTGGTATGGCGGCTGGCCGGATCATGATGGTACAGACTGAACGCCGTTGTGGCGCGTGTAAGACTGGAGAGAATCTCCGGTTCGCTGTTCTTTCCAAAGTAAAGATGGAGACCGGAGTCGGTCGTCAGATTCGTGCCATTCTGAATCGGCCGGTTTTCCCGGCTCTGACGCAGAATCCATGAATTCGAACGCTGCTCAAGGATCAGCGGATCTCTTGAAAGAATGAATCCCTGCTGTTCAAGCAGCTTGTTGAGGTCAATGGCAGAAGACGTTCCGTTCAGCGAGAGATCGAACCAGATCGTTCCCAGATACAGGTTCTCCGCTGGCGGTCTGTCAGAAAGGTGAACGGTCCATTCTATATTTTTATAGTATGCAGATCCGGCGCTGGACCCTGTCCGGATGCGGATGCCGATTTTTGTGCCTTCAGTCAGCGGTGCGGCTGTATTGCGGGTAAGACGGACACCATTCAGGAATGTTCCGTTGGCGGATGTATCCTGGATCATCCAGGTTCCGTCCTGCCAGAACAGATTGAAGTGATCCCGGCTGACCTGCGGATCTTCCAGATAAAGATCGCATCCCTGCCGGCGTCCTGCACAGACAAATGGTCCGTTGAATCTCTGCATCTGCCCAAGTTCGTTTTCAAGGACAACCGGCGCGGTCTGGCAATTGTCGCTGTAAGGCGGCATAGAGCATCCTCCTTTCTGACAGATTTATCTGAATATCAGTGTATCTGAAAGTAGCATGTATTTCTTCTACTAGAGAAATGTGAAAATATCTTAGACCATGTTTGAAGATTAATGTAATAAATTATGATGATTCAGCTCAAGAACTAACAATCAGAGAAAAATATCTTTTGCGATGCGGATTTGCATAGTATCTTAAATAAGAATAAGCGGAATTTTTAAATACTACACTGCCATGATAGATATTTATATAACTGAAAAATCTATTTTATTTAAAAAATTCTTTAATTAATTTACAGAACATCTTGCAGTTCCGGAAGCCGTGTCCGGCTGTCTCTTTTTTTGGCACAAAAAAGGACAGCATGATGACGCAGCAGACCGGAGCGGGAAAGAGAAGGCAGGGGAATCTGAATATGAAAATCAAAGTCAAACAGTACGATAACAAGATTGTCATTCGTGCTAAATTGCCGCGGGGATGCAAGATCGACCGCGGCGGCATCGGCTTTTTCTCCGATGTTGAAGTTCGCGGTCTGTTTCGGCCGATTCAGGAATCTGTAAAAAACAACAGCGTTGAATTTTCCGGACCGGCTGCAGTTCCGCTTTCAAACTGGCTGTCCGGACCATTGCCGGCTGAAGCCTTTTTCAAAATGGTCATGCAGGCCGTTGACCTGACAAGCCGGATGGATCAGCAGCATATCCCGCTTGGATTTGTCGATTTTGATCCGGAACACGTCTTCATCAATCTCGCGACAACAGAGATGTATTTCCTTTTTGTACCGATGATGGTCGATGTTCCTTATGTTGATATCCGTGCATTCCTGGATCAGGTATGTCAGATGTTCATTCCGGACTCTGAAATGGCCGCCCGTGTCCGTGACGAATTCATGCACCGGATGAGCCAGATCCCGATTCTGAATGTCGATATGATCGACCCGATCCGCCGGGATGCAGAAATCAGCCAGCACACCAAGCAGGTCTGCTCGAATCTTGAAGAGTTTGTAAACCAGAGAAATCCGGAAATTGTCAAGAAAGTCAAACGTCTTGGCGTTGCAAGAACCAGCCCGAGTGCCTTCATCAACCGCGGCGGCCCGCAGCCTCATCCGCAAGGACAGCCCAACGGCATGATGCCAGGCGGTCCAGGATCCAACGGACCCATGATGCAGCCGGCAGGCATGCAGCCGATGGGAATGCAGCCAGGCGGTATGCCAATGGGCATGCCAAACAGCGGAATGCAGGTGAACATGCAGCCAATGCCAAACCGTATGCCAGATAACAGACCGGGCGGCATGCCGCAGGGAAATGGCATGCCAGTTCAGGGCTTTGGCCAGGCTCCAAGACCTGCCGGTCCTTCCATGCCGACGCTTTCTGCTGAATTTGGCGAAACCATGGTCATCGACAATGCGCTGATGGACAGCGACACGATGCTCATGGATGGCGGAATGAATGCCATGAACGGCATGAACAGCATGAACAGCATGAACAGCATGAATTCCATGAATAGCATGAACGGAATGAATTCCGGTGCACAGGACTTCCAGCAGTGGGGTCTTCTGAGACGGACCAGCACGAATGAACAGATTCCTGTTAACCGTTCAGTCTTCCGTTTAGGCCGCGACAAGAAGAGCGACTATCAGATCCGCGGCAACACGGCTGTCGGCCGCGCACATGCTGATCTGGTTTTCCAGAATGGCAGAGGCTATGTCGTTGACCGCAACTCGATGAACAAAACCTATGTCAACGGCACCGTCCTGACACCGAATGTAAACTTCCCGATCAACAGCGGCGACCGTCTGATGCTTGCAGATGAAGAATTCATCTTCACCTCGAGCTGAGCCCACAGGCGTCAGTAATAAATAAATCAGTAATAAATAAAGAAGAAAAGAAGCCACACAAGAGAAATATAAGAGAACCACAAGAGATAGAGATTAGAAGAAACAGAACGGCTGACTGCCGATGCAGACAGCCGGACGAATCAGCCGGCTCAGCCCGGCTGAGCAGATGAACAGAGTCCGGATGGACGCATCCGGGCAGGAAAGGAACTCACTATGCTGCGATTTGCGGCTGCAGCCCAGACAGATGTCGGACTGCGCAAAGCGACGAATCAGGACAGCCTGCTTTACAGGCACGCTGCCTGCGACAACAAAGAAGTGATGCTCGCCGTTGTCTGTGACGGAATGGGCGGTCTGTCCAAGGGCGAACTGGCCAGTGCCACCGTAGTACGGGTATTCGACCGCTGGTTTGATGAGGAGCTCCCGCTTCAGATGGACAACCTCGATCTGCGTGTCATCGGCGAACGTCTTGCCAAGATGCTCGTTACGCTCAACGAAACGATTTACAACTATGGCGTATCCATTGATATCAGCCTGGGAACAACCGTAACCGCGCTTCTGATCGTGGACAACGAATTTGTCTGCGTTCATGTCGGCGACTCCCGTCTGTATCTGATGACCGATCACATCGAACAGGTCACCAACGACCAGACCTTTGTTGCCAGAGAAATTGCCATGGGCCGGATGACCCCTGAGCAGGCGAAAGTAGACCGCCGCAGAAGCATGCTTCTGCAGTGCGTCGGCGCTTCGCAGAAAGTTGAACCGGATATCATTCTTGGAACCACAGTTCCTGGAACCTATCTGCTCTGCTCCGACGGATTCCGTCATGTCATTTCCCCGCAGGAAATCTACAACTTGCTCGGTCCGGGCAGTCAGCGCGGAACTGGGGATATGCACCGCAATCTGCGGGCGCTCATTGAAGAAGATAAGAAGCGTCAGGAGAAAGACAACATCTCGGCCATTCTTGTCTACGCCGGGGAACAGCCAGGCGCGGAGGCGTAAGCCATGCTTCAGAGCGGATATGTCCTTGGCGGTAAATACGAAATTCAGCGAGAAGTCGGCCGGGGCGGCATGTCAATTGTCTACCTGGCCCTCGACCTCCGTCTGCGCAAGCTGTGGGCTGTAAAAGAAGTCAAACAGACCGGCAAGGATGAAAACGGAGAAATTTACATCAGCCAGTTTATGCAGGAAGCCAAGATGCTCATGCGTCTTGACCATCCCGCTCTGCCGCGAATCGTCGACCTGATCGATGAAAACGGCAAGAAATACGTAGTTATGGACTTCGTCGAAGGTCAGAACCTCTTCGAAGTCATGAAAGAAAGACAGAAATTCCCGGAAGACGAAGTCATTGAATGGGGCAAGCAGATCACCGATGCGCTCAGCTATCTGCACCGGCAGGATCCTCCGATTATTTATCGCGATATGAAACCCGGAAACGTCATGCTTAAGCCTGACGGCAACATCAAGATCATTGACTTCGGTATCGCGCGTGAATACAAAGTCGGCAACCTCACCGATACGGTTGCTCTTGGAACACGCGGCTACATTCCTCCCGAACAGTACAGCGGCCAGACCGATCCAAGATCCGATATCTATGCGATCGGTATGACCATGCACCACCTGCTGACCGGCGTTGACCCGCGTACAGCTGATGCCTATGCACCAGTACGAAGCTGGGACCCGAACCTTTCTGAAGGTATCGAGCTCATCATCAACAAATGTACGGCGCCTGCTCCGGAAAACCGGTACCAGAACTGTGAAGAGCTTCTTTACGATCTCTCGCATCCGGACCAGATCACCCGTGACTACCGGAAAAAGCAGAAAAGCAAACTCCGCACGTTTGCGATCACCGCGGCGACTGCAACCGTCATGCTTGTTGGCGGCATCGGCATTCAGGTCTATGCATCTGTTCAGGACCAGAACAACTTTGCAGAGCATGTAAGCATGGTCACAAACTCGACCAGCACCGACGGAAAGCTTCAGGCATTCCAGGAGGCCATTGCGGTCAGCGGCAGAAAAGAAGACGTTCAGCCCTATCAGGCAATGATCAATAGCCTGTGGTCCGAAGACTTTACGTCCAAACAAGTTGACGAATTCCTGAAAGCCTATGATGCGACCAGTTTCCATCGAAACCCGTCAACATCTGAACAGTTTGATATGAACCTGCGGCTTGCTGAATACTTCCTGGTCGACTACGGAGAAGGTAAGACACTCCGTGACCAGATCAGTAAAGCGATGCCGTATCTAAGCGCAAATGAAGACGCCATCCAAGAACGCGGAACGGATACATTCGACAACGCCAAAGTTTCGGAAGACTTCTATACGCTGCTCAATTATTACAGAGACAACATTATTGCCGACAAGACGCATATGCCTGGTCAGGAAGAACAGCAGGATAATGTTACACCGGCATCCTTCTTCGACCATGCCGAATCGATTGTTCAGACGCAGGGTACGCCTGGTGATGAAAAGCTGATTCAGTATTCCATCATTACTTCCATTCTTAATGGAGAGCGTGCAGCAGCAGATGCCTTCGGTAAAGATCCGGCAATCGCCGAACGCAGAACACAGCTTCTGGACCAGATTTCCTCAAATGTGGTTCAGAATGGCGCTTCAATCCAGGTAGACGGCAAAGAGCTGAGTCATCCAAGTGCGTTCCAGCAGAAGATTGCCGAACAGATCAAACAGAGCATTGAAGATACGAAGGGACTCGAAGGTGATTAGTTATGAGTACAGATAACTTACGTCTGATCGCTTACGGTCTGTATATCCTGGCAGCTGTATTTGCGGTTGCGGCCGCATTCTTCTTCTGGAAACTCCGTATTCCCGATGTCATCGCCGACCTGAACGGCAAGAGCGCAAGACGTGAAATTGCGGCCCGCCGTCAGGAACGCGAAAAGAAGAAAAAGACCGCGACTCCGGTCAAAGAAAAACCGGACAAAGATTACAGGAAGTTCGCCAGTCAGGCTCCCGGAGAGCAGGCTCTTCCGGAAGGTCAATCCGATACAGCACCGCTTGACTGGAATCAGCAGGACGAGGCTGGAAACGAAACTGTTCAGCTCACTGAGCTGCAGTATGACGACGGCAGTCTTGATGATGAATGTGACACCGTACCGCTCTCTGATGCAGAGCGCCAGCCTGGCTTTGTTGAAGAAGCCGGCCTGACCGAGACCCTCACCTCGCCAGATGGCTCGATGCGTGAAGATGACACGGACAGCACAGCTACGGTGACAGCTGCAGCAGCCGGACCAGGCAGTGCGGATATTTCCGATGAGTCGCTTTACGACTTTGACGAAGATGACATTCAGACGACACCGCTTGAAGATGAGCCGGAACCGCTTGAAGACGAACCGACAACGCCGCTTTCCGCACGTATCCCTCAGGCAGAGAGTGTTGAATTTGAGGATATCCTCGATACATCTGAGCTGACGGACAGCCAGACCCACGATCTGGTGACGGAAAACTACCACAGTGCAGATACCGAAGATGAAACGCAGCTGCTGACGACAAATCTGAATCAGAGATCTGCCGCTCAGCCTGCCGCACAGTCGGTAAGAAAACCTGTGAATCCGCGGTTCATCATGGGCGAGCGCGTCATGATCATCCATACCGATCAGGAGATTCCAGTTGAATCGTACTGATCAGCAGAACGATTGATGATGTTATTTTATAAACAGAATGAATGAACAATGAAACAGGATCCCGTCTGTCAGAATCTGGTATTCAGGCAGACGGTTTCCCGGTTCTAAGAAGCTTAAAACCCGTAAGGGCTATGTGTATTGCAGTTCTGAAAGAGAAAAGAAGCGTCCTGGCGGACGCATGAGGAATGATATGAGTAAACGTTTTTCGAGAGCAAAAAACAGACTTCTCGCTGTAACTCTGGTTCCGACAACCCTTCTGATGAATGTCAGCTCTCTTTCTTCGACAGCTGTTTTTGCCGAAGAATCAGCTGCACCGGAAGGCGCTCAGGAAGCAGTCACGTCAGCACCCGCCCACGCGCCGGCATCTGAGCCAGCACCAGCGTTAACAACGGAAGAAACACCCGTCGCACCAGCAGAGACACCGGCTGAATCTTCAGCCGAAACACCGAGCGCAACCCCAAGCACTCCGGATGGCACAACGACGGATACCCCGTCCAGCGAAGGCTCTTCGACAAGCCAGCCTGGCAGCGAATCCAGTGATACTTCAAGTGCATCTTCCAGCCAGTCGTCGAATTCTTCGGCCAGCTCATCCAGCCAATCCAGCAGCTCGGACAGCACCGGAAGCACAGAGAGCACCGGAAGTTCGGACAGCTCCAGCAATTCCGGAAGTGAAGAAAACCCTGATCCGTCCAAACTGATCGTTGTGAACTGGAACCCAACAGCAGCTGAATTTGATAAGAATGCTGATGCGGTCAACGGCAGCACAATCCGGTTTAAACCCGAACTGCTTACAAATGGTGTGAAAGAAAGAACTCTGCACTATAAACCAACTGTTACAGCAAGTACCTCTCAGGACGGAAAGAAATGGAATTATGCAGGATGGGAAGTCACTCCTTCCGAAAAGGCTAGCTATGGAGTGAAGGATCCGGCTTCTCTGACTGCAGGAACGTACACCATCAGACTGGTATACCAGAACGGTGATAATCCGAATGAGAAACGTACCACTAAAAATTACACGTTAACAATTGCGAATCCAGATATCCCGGATAACTGGGCAAAGATTGTTGCTAAGCCGAACCTCGTCTACAACAAGAATCCTCAGCAGCTGTTTGAAAAAGGCTTTACAGACACAGTAGATGGCTGGACAGCTGTATTAGCTGATAGAGGTACGAAACTTCAGGACGTGAAAGAAACCAATGCCGGCGTTTATATGAAAACGTTCCGAGTTTCAATTCCTGGATTCAATGACAGAACAGTGACTGTCGCCGGCAAGATCGAGAAGAAAAAACTGGATCAGGTTACTTTTGAAAAGGCTGTTCCGGGCAGTACTGACTACCAGATTTCCTATAATCCTGACAAAAAACAGGTTATTGCACTGATCGATCCGAATGTTCTGGATAGTGTGGCTCTCTTTGATGCCAAAACAGGTCTTGGCGGAGCTGCGGATGCTGAAGGAATGCTTGGCTTGCAGCTGACCGGTCTCGACACAGAGGGTACCCGTGCTCATACAGAAGGTGCTCGCTTCTTCGCGGATATTTCCAGTACAACCCCTGGCAACGCATATGATTCTGCAGTTGGCATGAAGGTTTATCTGAATGGCGACTATAACAAAAACTATGTCTTTGCCAATGGCAAAGATTCAATGAACGTTAACGTTCAGGTAGTCCGGGCATCCAATAAAAAAGCTGCAAAGCTGACGCGCAAAGTATACAGCGCACAAAATTCTACAGAAACACCTTATGTCCTAGACGGCGAAGACTATTCGCTTCCGCTTACTGGGTATAAGACAGAAATTTCTGTGGTCAGCGGAAATTCCGAACAGGTAGTTTCATCTGATCGAATGACCGTTGGGGATGCTGCATCATACGGCTTCAAGGCACAGGTCGAAAATGGACATCTGGTTCTGACGTGCGGAACGGATGAGCAGCAGATTAAGTTCATGGAAGATCATGGAAAACCTGCTGCAGATAACGGTCAGCTTACCGTCACTCTGCATGTAAAAGCCATCTACATGGCAGATAACACTCCGATTACTACAACTGTACCGGTTGACTTAGTCCTGGAAGGCAAAACAGAAGATGACTGGAAAACTTCCAGCAACAGAAACGGAGAATGGTTCAACTCAGGAAAGGACGATCTCAATACTGTTGAATTCACTGCGCTGACAAACTGCATGATCTGGGATGGATCACACGAAGGCGGTTTCCAGAAATCTCTGTCGTTCGAAGACAAGGGAACCGATTTGTGGAAAAACATCTACTCGAGGGATGCAAACGGTCAGCTGTTTGGCCATCCAACGTTCGAATATAGTGCAGACTTTGAAAAACCAGAGGTTCTAATCACTTCTGTAACGGCGATACGTGGAGCAGATCAAATCCCGCTGAATGAAATAAATAATGAGTCATTCACCAAATACCCATTTCTGGAGTTCGGTGGTTCTTACAAAGATAATCTCTCGGGAAAATGCAAGGTTCTCTCATATTCTCTTGATGGTGTCGATTACACCAGCTTAGAGGGGGATAGCGTTGAAAACGGAACCGATGCGTGGACCGCAAGAATTGACACCCGCGTTCAGGAAAACACTGCATCAGAGAATATGACCATCAGTTTCAAGATTTCTGATGAAGCTGGAAATATTGCAATTGCAGTCTTCGCTGGTGACAGAACGATTGTGGTTGACCGTGAGACGCCAATCGGCTGGATCGGTCATACAGTTAATGCAAACAGATCCTGGAATCGGGTTCAGAAGAAAGACAGCAACCTTGATAAGTTCTTTACTGACAGTGACAAGTTTAATTTCGTTTTCGCTGTAAAAGAAAAGTATTTTGATCAGGCTTTCAACGCTCCGGGTGCGAATAATAATGTCGTTCTTACCGTAACGAATTCGACTGCAAAATCTACGACGCAGATAAACGGTTCCGATGCCAGAGCTGTATTTGGTGAGAATCCAGTGGGCGGCGCATATATTGGCACAATTCCATGCGAAGGACCTGGAGAGTTCTCTGCAACGATGAAGTTTACCGATGCTGCAGGAAACCCGATCGTGTGGAACGGCTCGACAGATGATTCACTGGGCAGTGCAAATACATCGAATGGCGCTGGTGAGATCAGCACGCTGCCTGTAGTTTCTCAGCTTGCTCATGCAGCAGTCACAGTGGGACCGGAACGGAATGCAGACGGCTCAGTCATTGAAAATCAGAACCCGCTTGTAATTGAAATTACGGGCCGCTATTTCGATCCGACGGAAGCCGTGCTTAGAATCGATTCACTGCGTGACCGTGACGGAGAACTTCCAGAAGAAAAACGCCAGCAGATCCAAGCCGCTTTGCAGCAGCAGATGCAAAGTCTGAGTAACTGGAAAATCGACGGACAGACAGTCAATAAACTGCCCGAAGGAGAATACACCGCAACACTCAAGCTGTTTACAGAGGGGGATGCAAGCTTTGATGGCATTTACTCCCTGAACTGCAGCATCACAGACTACCAGGGCGGAGAAGCATCCTCTGCTTCCTATACCCATGTTGTGGATAACACAAATCCTGTAGTTGAAAGCATGACCGTGTCTGAAGGCTATTCGATTGCAGACAATCCTGGTTCAACAACCAATGCCAAGGATGCAGTGAACTACTACAACCAGGACAAAGGAAAGAATGCGATTGTTACCGTAACAGTCAGCGATGCAGCGTCGGGTATCCAGGACATTATCCTGAATTTCAGACCGACAGGATCGGACAGTGAAACCAAGTATCTTGTCTGGAACAAAGATAAGCCAAATGACAATGTACGAAGTGTCCAGATTCAGGGATCGAAGTATGTTGTTGAGTTTGTGGTTCCAAAATCTGCAGCTGAGCAGATCAGCGGAAGAGTCAAAGCACAGGCTGTTGACGTGCATGGTCATTCCAGCGCATGGACAGATGAATCCGGAACGCTTGTTCACGATACGATCGCTCCGAAACTGAGCGTCGGCTATAACACAGACGAGTGCCTGATGCACAACACGCCGCAGACAATTACTGACGGCATGCTCAATCAGTACTATCAGAACCCGAATTTTGAAGTTACTCTGACCATGACAGAAACCCGGTTCTTCCCGGAAGATGTCAAGATGGGCATTACCCGTGATGGAATCGAAACCCGTGACATTGATCCGTCTGAGGTTCAGTGGACCCATGTCAGCGGCGATACCTATATTGCTAAGATTCATCCAGCAACACTCTTCAATCCGAAGGGACTCGACGGCGATTACCGCGTTCATATTCAGTACACCGACCGCAGCACCAACGACATGGTTGGCGAAAGCGGAACATCCATTGTCCAGGGTCTGTATGTCAGCCCGAAACTGGTTGTCGATACGGTTGCTCCACAGCTGAGCGTTGTCTACCGCTTAGAGAACATGAGCGAAGTCGGCATCAGTGCCAAAGACAATGCTTCGCGTCAGTATTACGACCAGACGATTGTCGCCCATGTTGAACTCAATGAGCACAACGTTGCCTTTGATGACGGCGAGATCGTTAAGGATCTGAATATAGTCCTCAATGAAACAGATGCAGGCGGCAAAGATATGGGTCACTCCACATCTGCACAGAGCATCTGGACAAAGAACAGTGATACCTATACACGCAGCGCTATTTTCGCAGGCGATGCCAACTATGAATACGGCGTCAGCTTTACAGACCTTGCCGGTCATAAAGCAGAATGGGCAAACAACTACTTTACTGTAGACAAAACGGCTCCGCAGAACCTGCAGATCAGCTACTCAAAGAGTGTCACGGACACGATTCTTGAAGGCATCAGCTTCGGCTTCTACCAGGCGCCGGCAACAGCTACAGTCAGTGCCTACGATAACGTTTCCGGAATCAAAGCCTTCAACTATGATCTCCTCAAAGCTGCAGGCGTTTCCGGCGTCAATGGCAACTCTTCTTCCGGACTCATCCGTGATCCGCAGATTAAGAACTCTGCAGATATGAAGACCGGAACAGCAACCTTCCAGATTCCTGCCGGCGCACTGACTGGGTCGAACCAGTTCAACGGAAGCGTTGACTTTACCGCAACCAACCATTCAGATCTGGTTTCCAGAAAATACTCTGATACCAAACGTGTAGTCGTCGATAATATTTCTCCGACCTGCACCGTTGACTTCAGCAATCCGGATAACACAGACGGCGAAGCCCGCTACTATGCAGGCGACGCAAATATGACGATTCATATTACCGAAGCCAACTTCTATCCAGGCGACGTTCACTTCAATGTCACCTGCGATGGAGCACCATATGCAGTATCTCCAAGCTGGGGCGGCGATACAGATCACCACACCGGTACCTTCACCTTCACTCAGGAAGGTAAATATGAAGGAACAATGACATATACCGACAAGTCCGGCAACGTCATGGCGACCTACACCATCCAGACATTCGTAATTGACCGGACAAAACCGGAAATCCATGTTGAAGTCAACAACGAACATGACGACAACATTCCGGCTTACACGGAAAAAGACATTATCCCCTCCGTAGTCGTTTCCGATAAGTACCTCGACGGTTCTTCCGTTCAGGGCGAATACACACGTTACGTATGGAACAAGAAAGATGTCATCGCAACAAAACCGAAACTCGAAACCGGCGCCCAGAGCGGTGAACAGACGAAGTTCGATCTGCAGAAGATCGGTGAAACTCAGGATAACGACGGTATCTACCAGCTGACCGGAAGAGCAAGAGACAAAGCCGGCAACTCCAATGAAGCCAGCATGACCTTCATCGTCAGCCGCTATGGTTCGGTCTATGTTCTTGGCGACTACTTCAAGAGCGTGGTCAACGACTATGTTCAGTCCGTTGATGATGTTCTGACCGTTTACGAGTTCAACGCCGTAACCGGAACGAAAGAAAATCCGCGTGCTTCCGAGCACCACATCACCCGTGTCTCCCTGAGCCGTGACGGTGAAAACTTCGCTCTTGATGAAGACGAACTCAAACAGAGCCCGACTTCCAAGATTGAAGGCGACACAGTAAGCAACATCGATAACACCAGCCGTGCAAGCTGGAACGGTTACCAGCATTCCATCGACGACAAAGCCTTTGTCGCAGATGATGATGCAGAAGCAGAAAATGCAGAAGTCGACTTCCTCGACGGTGTATACCGTGTAACGCTTGATACCAAAGACAGCACCGGTATCGTTTCCTCCTATTCCGATTACGCAGAAAGCGTCAACAGCGGAAAGATCAACGATACAGCTGCCGAGAAAGCTGAAGAAACAGACAAAGAAGAACCGAAGACCGGAAGCGGCGACGAAGAAGTCGCAGTAACGGCCGAAAACGAAATCATGCCGAAGATCCTCGAGTTCCGACTCGACGATACAGCTCCGGTTATTTCCAAGGTTCAGGGTCTGGAACAGAGCTTCTACAACACCCGCAGCCAGAGAATCACCATGAGCGTCGATGACGCAATTGGTCTCAAAGAGATTCAGGTTCGTGTCAAAGGTAAACTGAACACAGATACCATCACGATCGGCGGAGAAAAACCGAAGATCACAGAAGAGACGGATGATAAAGGCAGAACGATCACCGTTGCAACTGTCACCTTCGACCGCAGAGACGGATCTGTATTCACACAGGATATCTCGCTTGAACTTGGCGAAGATACCGGCCAGATCGTCAACGTCGTTGCGATCGACCAGGCTGGAAACAAAGTTGATACGGCCAATCTGAAAGTAGATACGATCGAAGAAGAGCAGGCTATTCAGGATTACTTCCCGAAAGAAGTCACTGTATCGACCAACTTCTTCCTGCGCTGGTGGTATAACCTGCCTGCACGCTATGCCACAATTGCAGCTCTGCTTGCAGCAATTGCCGGCGGATTCTACTTCTTCTACAAGAAGAAATTCAAAGATGATGAAGACGAAGAAGAATCTGAAACCAGCAAAACCAAAAAGAAATAATCGCCCCAGGCGATAACAGTAATCACGGATTCCGGCCTTAACAGCCCCAATCCAGAGAGAAGCAGCAGTCCCTCCAGCAGGGGCTGCTGTTTTCGTTTCCCAAAGGCCGCA
>Strawberry_p1__coassemble_2451_pt1 | contig 15094 bp, 15 predicted proteins | sample Strawberry_p1__metabat2_high_PE_023 | metagenome-assembled genome bin Strawberry_p1
CGCCGAAAACTGAATTTTGAAAAATTTCTCTGGAGGGCCGCTTGAAAGAAAAGCATGCTGGGAATTAGCTGAATATGCCAGTTCAAAGACCGAACACAAAAGTTCTGGTTCTCTGATTCAACAGTAATGGATGAACAGAGCTGAAAAATCTGTTGAATGTGAAGAAAACCTTTATATAAAGTTCGAATTCTTTGCCTGTTGATTCTTCGGATTCGAAATAAACTGCCCTTTATAACTGACAAACAGCTAACAAGCAGCTAACAAGCAGCTAACAAACAACTGACAAAGGTTTTTCGTTGCGGGAAAGCCCCTGTTACAGAACTGCCAATGAAGAGCGCGGAAATCAGAACCACGCTTTTTGCGTTCACGCTGTAGACTAGAGGGAGCAGAAAGGGGAACGTATGAAACAGTCTCTTAAAGAATGGTTCTGGTTTGCGGTAATTGTACTTGGCATCTGGACGATTGCATCACTGAGCATTTCCAATGCACTGATCTGCCCGACGCCCTGGCAAGTGTCGGAAGCCATGATGGAACAGATTCAGAGTACCCAGTTTCTGACAAGCATCGGACTGACAATTGCCCGTTCACTCTGGTCGCTGCTGTGTTCGTTTGTGTTTGCGCTGGCGGCAAGCTTTCTGGCGGCGTTCTATCCGGTCTGCAGGGGATTTCTCAACCGTCTGGTTTCACTGATGCAGACTGTTCCGAATGTCTGCTATATCATTCTTCTTCTGTTCTGGACAAGCCGCGAGCAGACGGTGATTCTTACAGGATTCTTCCTGCTTTTCCCGCTGATCTACCGGACTGTGTATGAAGAGCTGCGCTCTTTGCAGAAGCAGTACAGAGAAGTGTGGGCCATCTATCCACAGCCGGCATGGACACGTATGTTTATCATCTGTTTTCCCATGCTTAAGCCGGCATTTCTTGCTGCACTCAAGAGTGCTTCTTCTCTGGCATTCAAGGTCTGCGTGACTAGTGAGATTCTGACCGGACTGCCCGCTGGAATCGGAAAGAGTCTGCAGGTAGAACGCCTGGCCATTCATCCGGCAGGGGTCATCGGCTGGAGCATCTGGCTGATTCTGATTGTTTTTGCTTTTGAAAAACTCTGGAAGATTCTTCTGGAGAAAGTCTTTTCCTGAGCTTATCTAGTTGTGTGAGATATATTCCTGTCTTTATATGCGCTGTCTGATTCTGTATGAACCGGATGGCGCATTTTGCATTCTGTCCATCTTTTTATCATCGTGTTATGATCTGAATCTGTCCTCAGGAAAGATCTTGCAATCCTGAAACGTTCTTCTGCCCGTTCAGTATGGTTGAATAGAGAAGGCCCGGATCCGGCAGAAGGATTCAAAAAAGGAGAGAATATGCCGAAAGTATCGATACTCGTACCGGTCTATAATGTAGAACCGTACCTTGAGAAATGCCTGAAGAGTCTTCTTGGACAGACGATGTCTGATCTTGAAGTCATTCTGATCAATGACGGCAGTACGGATGGTTCAAAGCAGATCGCAGAAGCCTATGTGCAGAAGGATCCGCGGGTGCATCTGTTTTCCTATGCGAATGCGGGAATCTCCAGAACGAGAAACCGTGCTCTCTTGAAAGCAGCCGGAAAATATGTCATGTTTGTGGATAGCGACGATTTTGTCGAGACCGGCATGCTGGAAAAAATGGTTTCTGAAATGGAAAAACGGAACCTTGATGTCCTGCAGTGCGGGTTTGTGATGGACTTTGGTCCGTTTCCGTTTTTCAGACAGTACGCCGGCAGAAAAGACTTCACGCCGGTTGAGGCCATGCACGCACTGGTCTCTGAAAAGCATCTGAACAACTATCCCTGGGGAAAGCTGTTTGCCAGAGAGTGCTTTGATGGCATTCAGTTTCCGGAAAATCTGCCGGGATTTGAAGATACCTGTACAATCTTCAAAGCAATCGCAAAAGGGAAAAAGATCGGGACCATTCCCGACCGGTTTTATCACTATGTGCAAAGAGGCGGTTCGCTGACCAATAAGATGGACCTGCATACGGTCTATCTGATGCGTTATGCCTATGACTACCAGAAGCGGGAACTCGAACGAATGTATCCAGGTGAAACGTTCTTGTTTGATCAGCTTCAGTACAACACGGATATGGTCATCATTTATACGCTGATTCTGTTCTGTCATCGAAAAGAGGATCCAAAGTATATCCGCTATCCGATTGACTGGCACCGGCTTGGCGTATGGCCAGTCCAGAAATTTGCATGGGCAGTCTGGCGATCCTTTGCGATCATCAAACTGGGAAACCGGATTTTAGTGGCACCTCTGCCGGAGCAGATGGATGAATATGCAGATCCGTTTGCAAAGGCATTTGGCCAGGTGACAGATGCATCTGCTTCTGCACTGGCACCAGAAGAAAAGAAAAGAACAGAGAACTAGGCTATGCCTGGCTTTCTGATCAGAATACAAAGACAAGAATACAAGGAGAAGAACTATGGCTTTTGAATCACTTACCGATAAGCTGACCCGGACTCTGAAAAAGATTTCCGGAAAGGGAAAACTGACTGAGTCCAATATGAATGACATGCTCAAGGAAGTGCGCATGTCACTGCTTGAAGCCGACGTCAACTATAAAGTCGTTAAAGACTTCATTGAAAGCATTAAAGAAAAAGCAATGGGTACGGAGGTCATGGATTCTCTCAACCCTGGCCAGATGGTCGTCAAGGTTGTCCGTGATGAACTCGTCAACCTGCTCGGACCGGATCAGGCTGAACTGAACATGAATCCTGACGGCATCACCAATATCATGATGGTTGGTCTTCAGGGTACTGGTAAAACCACTGCTTCCGCAAAAATTGCTCTGTACGCAAAGAACAAGCTGAAACAGAAAGTTCTGCTTGCTGCATGCGATATCGTCCGTCCGGCTGCGATCGAACAGCTCAAAACCTTGGGCGGACAGATCGGTGTAGAAGTCTTCTCGCTTGGCACAGAAGTTTCCGCTGTTGAAACGGCTAAACGCGCCAAAGAATACGCAAAAGAAAACGGCTTTACGATGATCATCTTCGATACGGCCGGCCGTCTGCATATCGATGAAGAGCTGATGAACGAGCTCGAACAGATGAAGGCAGAGATTCAGCCGCAGAACATTCTGCTGACTGTCGATGCCATGACTGGTCAGGATATCGTTACCGTTGCCAGAGAGTTTGACGAAAAGCTCCACATCACAGGTCTGATCGTAACCAAGATGGATGGCGATGCCCGAGGCGGCGGACTTCTTTCTGTTCGTTCGATCACCAAGGTTCCTGTCCTCTTTGTATCCAACGGTGAAAAAGTCGATGACCTTGAGATCTTCTATCCGGACCGTATGGCAGACCGTATTCTGGGCATGGGCGACATTCTCTCCCTGATCGAAGAAGCCCAGTCCAAGATCGATGAGAAAGTTGCTGCACAGTCTGCAAGCCGCATGATGGCTGGCGTGTTCACGTTCAATGACATGCTTGCACAGTTTGACCAGGTCACAAAACTTGGTTCCTTCTCCGGCGTTCTTTCCAAGATCCCGGGTCTCAACAAGATGGCTCCGAAACTGGATGATGAAAAGCTCAGCGAGCAGATCAAGCACTCCAAAGCGCTGATCCAGTCCATGACTCCCTATGAGCGTGAACATCCAAACTGCATCAAATCGGCACGCAAAATCCGTATCGCAAAAGGTGCCGGTCTGAAGGTTGCGGACGTAAACCGTCTGATGGCCCAGCACAAACAGATGGAAGATCTGTCCAAGATGATGTCTTCGGGCGGCGGATTCAATCCGTTTGGCATGATGAACCGCGGAGGCGGCATGCCAGGAACGTCCAAACATGCTGGAAGCAAGAAGCAGAAAAAATCCAAGAAGAAAAAGAAAAAATAAGATCCTCTGACAGTCCAGTTAGCAATATGTCGACGTTTACCAGATGAATCAGTATGGTGCTTAAGAGATGTCGTTTCCGGCATCTCTTTTTGCTTCTCCAGAATGAATTTCTGTTCTGCCCTGTGGCCTGCGTTCAGAAAATTGCCAGACCGACCTCAGCGCAAAAAGGCAAAAGAAAAGAGATGCCGCATTGGACATCTCAGGAGATCAAAGATTACAGAGCTCATTTGAATCAGCCCAGGAAAAGCGAGAGCAGACCGACGAAGAGAAAGGGCAGGCAGATCAGAATCAGATTGCGGATCTGCCGCTTTTTCGTTTCGGATAGATACGCTGCAAATTCACGGAGCATGGCATTGAGCGTGAAATACCATTTCGTTTTCGAGCCATAACCCACGCAGGGCAGACCGATCGAACGGCCAAGGAGCAGGGCGCGGAATACATGGTAGCGCGTCGTGACAATGGCGATTTTGCCTTTCTGTTCTTCATAGGGAAACAGTGTCCGGGAGAACATGAGGTTTTCCAGCGTATTTTTCGATTTTTCTTCGCTAATCGTATTCTCCGGATCTGCGCCATGGCTAAGTGCCCAGGCTTTCATTGCAGCACCTTCAGGGACATCTTCACCAGGTCCCTGACCGACGGAAAGAATCAGAACTGATCCGGAATATTTCTTCTGCAGCCGGATTCCTTCTTCAATACGGCCAGCCAGCAGCGGCGGAACAGTCGCTCCCAGCAGACCAGAACCCAGAACTACGATCAGGTTGTAGCGGTTTTTGCTTTGAAAGTGGATGAGGTTCATCCAGGATGAGAGAACATACATGCCTAGCAGGAATGACAGATAGCCGATCACAACCCAGAGCATGCCGACTAGAAAAGCCACCAGCGAACTGCCTGAACGGTCGACAAGAACCGGAAGAAGGAAGACTGCTGTCAGAATGCAGAACGAAAAGGCAAGCGACAGACAGTTGGATAGTGAGTAGCCTTCCCTGCGGATCAGCCGGATTCCTTCAACGAAGAAAAGAGCGGCCAGCAGCAGCGGAAAGGAAACCAGAATGACAATCGCCGCCACGGCTACAAGTCCTAGCAGGACGATAAACCAGGGCGCATGCTGCTGAAGCTGGTACGAATAGCGAAACAGAAAAAATATTGCGCTCAGTCCGCATCCGCAGATGAAAATGAGCAGGGCGGCGCCGCTCCAGAGACTTCGGGGTTCAACAAGCCTGACAATCGCAAGCAGAACAAACCCGATGATGGCTGGAAGCGCCAGAATAAAAGAAATCAACGGTTCACCTCCTGATGAAGTTTTGATCAATAAAGTATTCTCTGTATCCAGTATGATCCGAAAGCAGACACAGAGACAGTCCTGGCAATTGTATCGGAATGCATCATCGCATATAGCACCCGATGCCTGAACGAACAGTTTGGTAAGATCCAGTCCGCAAACGAAAACGTCCCGGCATTCACCAGGACGAAAGTCTTCAGTTTACAAATTGATTAAAGAGCAGGCTGTGTCTGCTTTGTACGGTTTAACGTATGACGCAGACGGAGCAGGAAGAAGATGCCTCGCATATTGAGTTCAATGCCCATGCCCATCCAGCCGCCGACCAGACCAAAATGCTGGCAGAGAATGGCACAGAGCGGAATGCGGATGCACCAGATGGACAGAAAGTTCAGACACGCAGGCCAGAATGTATCGCCTGCACCACGCAGAACGCCGTCCGCAACGATCGAGGCGCCATACATCGGTTCCGCAAAAGCTTCCATGCGAAGAATAAACGAACCGAGCGCGATAACTTCCGCATCCGGTGTAAGGATCTTCATCATCCATGGAGCTGCGATAAACAGAACAACGCCCGATACAGACATCATCGCAATGCCGATCCGGGTAATCCGCCAGCCGATCTCTCTGGTCAGCTCCGGTCTTCCGGCACCAGTACACTGGCCGATGATCGCAGTTGCGGCAGAACCGCAGCCATATCCTGGCATGTAGCAGAGACTTTCAGCGGTTACCGCAAAACTGTTTGCGGCAATGGATACAGGACCAAGCGGGGAAACGATCCTTGTATACATGACATAGGAAGAACCGGAAATCAGCTGGGCAAAGGAAATCGGAAGGCCAATGCGCACGGCGGCAGTCAGAGACTGTCTGGTGAAACCCGGTTTTGTTTTTCCTTTAAGGAATGGATTGTAAAACAGAAGACGCCAGCTCAGAAACAGAGCGGCACAGGCGGTTGCGGCTGCAGTTCCTAATGCAGCTCCGGCAACGCCAAGACCAAGGACGAAGATGAACAGATAGTTGAAGGTTACATCCAGCACGCACATGGCAATCTGCGTCAGACCAGGCAGCTTTGTATCGCCGGCTGCCTGAAGCATATTAACCGCCCAGCTGTTAAGCAGAGTCAGCGGCAGCGATGCACAGAAGATCGCAAGATAGCTGCTCGCGTCGCTGTGAAGACTTGGATCGCCGCCAAGCCAGCCGGGAATAAAAGGGGCAAGGGAAAAGCCGGCTAGACCAATCAGGGCGCCGACGATCATCAGTACGATCAGCCCCTGTCTGCATACAGCCTGAGCCCGGTGGAAATCCTGTGCACCAATCGCCTGTGAGGCCTGGACGGAAAAGCCGAAGATGCAGCCCGAACAGATGCCGTTGATCAGCCAGGTGCTCGAAGAGACCAGACCGATTGCGGCTCCGGCATGGACGCCGATATGACCGACCATCGAGGCATCGATGATCTGCATCACCGTAACGGAAAGCTGTGCCAGAATGGCAGGCCAGCACAGCAGCAGAATCAGCGAACGCTGATCACGGGCAGAAAGAGGTTCATGTTCGCGAACCTTTAAGAGAAGTTCAGAAGAAGTCATATAAACTTATGGTAGCTGTCTCAAACAGCGATTTCCAAGATTTTTCCCTGACCGGAGACGGTTCGTTTTAAAGATCTGTCTCTGTGCCAATTGCGAGTCTGCCTTCTTTTGTAAAATTCTGCAGACTGTACAGACATGAATCCAGATCAGTTCGTCCTGAACCGGCTGAACAATCTGAATTCTGAATTTGAATTTGAATTTGAAGAATAAGGAGAAACCCAATGAATCTAAGACGACTGATCCAGGCTCTGCTTGGCCTCTTTTTCTCACAGGCGGACCGTCCTGCATCCAGAGCCCATGAAGACAGCCGCATTACAGACCGTACTGACCGTTTGGACAGAGCGGACTCAATGCAGTCTGTTTACAGTGCACGAAGTACAAAGCCCCGTCCCTCATCCGGATCTTCGCATTTAGGTAAAAACGTCCCCTCGCTTCTTTCCCTGGCTGACCGCTTTGAAAAAGAACTGGCCGACCGGACATTTGTTTACACGTTTAAAGAAGCAGGAAAGCCGGATGTACGGGCAGAAGTGGAGTTTGAACGCTCTGGCTTCTGCCATCTGTTTTCTGTCGGCTCGATGGTCAGCGATTTTACAGATGATCTTTCTGCTTTTTCCGGCATGAAAGGCTGGCGCAATATCAAGAGTGAATGGATCACTTTTGAAAAGCTTCAGCAGATCAATCCGGAGCAGTTTGACTACTATCTGCAGGAATGGCAGATGATGGATGAAATGATCCAGACTGCACTTGATCCGCAGGCTGTCCGCTTTATCAAATCGAAGCTTCCAAACAGCCGACTGCAGGCAGATATTCTGCTCTATCGCGTATTCGGATCAAAAACGGTTCATATTGCTCTTTCCAAAGGAAAGGACGGATGGTTTGCACGCAGCTATTTTGTGCGGGAAAACGGCAGAGATAAGGAATATCCGACTAAATATGTCTGCGGAATGCCGCAGCTGCGTGTGAAAACAGCCGTCAAGCAATAATGCTTGACACCTTCATTCAGAATGGTAATATAGCATACGTACAAAAAAGACTCATAGAACTTCAGACAGACGATCCATGATAAATGGAACGGATCTGCTGAAACAGAAAGGAACTTACAGACATGGTTAAACTGCGTTTAAGAAGAATGGGTAAGAAAGGACAGCCTTTCTACCGTATTGTTGCTGCTGATTCCAGAAGCCCTCGCGATGGACGCTTCATCGAAGAAATCGGCACATACAACCCAATCAAAGCTGATGCTCCGGTTGAACTCGACCGCGAAGCTGCTCTGAGATGGCTCCAGAAAGGTGCTCAGCCTTCTGACACTGTTCGCAGCATTCTCTCTCATGAAGGCGTTATGAAAGCCTTCCACGATTCCAAATTCGGAAAGTAAGACAATGATCGATCTCGAGAAAACCCTGTACGATCTGTGCATTCCGATGACAGATCATCCCCAGGCTCTGTCGGTCAAGACAATGGCTTCGAGCGACGACAGGGAGATTCTTCTCTACGTCTATGCAGACGACAAAGATATTGCCCGTCTGATCGGACGCCGCGGCTCCATCGCCAGCGCTCTGCGCTCGATGATGAGTGCGGCTGCCCGCAAGATGCACAAGCGTGTTCTTGTAAAATTCGAAGCGTACTGATCGTTAAACCGCCGGCTGCAGGAGCATTCCTGCAGCCTTTTTTTCACTTGTATCAATACGTGATCACAAGTGAGCCTGCGGCGTGAAGGACGGTGCGGGATTGACTATGCTTTGTTCGAAACCTGTTCTGTCCAGGTGACAGTGAGGTTTTGAATGCTCATTTGAAGGAGGCATTTATGATTCGAATTGCGAAAATTATCAATACACGGGGCCTGAAAGGCGAATGCAAAGTCATGCTGTTTACAGACCAGGATGACCTGCGCTTCCAGAAAGGCAATCCGCTTTATCTCAAAGACGGCAAAAAGCTGATCGTTGAAAACTATTCCGTCTACAAGGGCTTTGGCTATGTCCGCTTTGAAGGCATTACGACTCTTGAACAGGCAGAAGCTTTAAAAAACGAAGAGCTCTATCTTCCCCCGGAAGAGCTGACCGAACTTGAAGAAGATGAATACTACTACCACGAACTAAACGGCTGCGAAGTCTATACCGAAGAAGGTGAAGATACAGGCAAGGTTGTCGATATTCTGGAAACCGGCGCCAATCTCGTTCTGCGTGTCCGTTCACAGTCCGGCCAGTACCTGCTCCCATTTGTCAATGCGTTTGTACTGGATGTAGATCCCAAAGAAAAGAAAATCGTGATCCGCGATATGGACGGTCTGCGATGAAAATCACGATTCTCACCCTGTTTCCTGAATACTTTGAAGGCATGCTCAAAACATCGATTCTCTCCAGGGCGATTGCCAACGGCCTGATCGAAGCCGAGCTTGTCAATTTCCGGGATTTTACGCTCTCCAAGCATGGTCATGTTGACGATACGCCATATGGCGGAGGTGCCGGAATGGTTCTGGCCTGCCAGCCGATTCTCGATGCGCTCGAATCTGTCCGTACCGAAAATTCCGTCGTCGCTCTGCTTTCTCCCCAGGGACAGACATTCAATCATCAGAAAGCACTTGAGCTCTCTAAACTGGATCATCTGATTCTGATCTGCGGTCACTATGAAGGCTTTGATGAGCGGATCCGCGAGCATGTCGATCTGCAGCTGTCTCTTGGCGACTTTGTACTGACCGGCGGTGAACCGGCCGCAGCAGCAATGTGCGATGCGATCTTCCGTCTGGTTAAAGGCGTGATCAAAGAAGACTCCAGCGGCGATGATTCGTTCTGCAAGGGTCTGCTTGAATATCCGCAGTACACCAAACCTGCAGATTACAAAGGACAGAAAGTTCCTGAAGTCCTGCTCTCCGGCCACCATGCCAATATCGCAAAGTGGCGCAGAGAACAGGCGCTGATCAATACGGCGCTTCACCGGCCTGATCTTCTCGAGTCCGCTCCCCTTGATGCAAAGGACCTTGCATTTCTGGAAGACTGGAAAGAGAGCCAGAATGCAGGGACTCTTTCGATGGACGGGAAAAACCGTTAAGATAAGTCCATGAGTCAGAAAAAAACAACAAGAAATCAAAAAAAGCAGGCTTCTTCCGTGAAAAAAGCGCCTGTTTCTGCCCATACATCAAAAAACAGTGCGCAGGCATCCCGTCAGCGTTCTTCACATACATCGGCTGCATCCGCAGCTCCAAAAAAATCCGCACCAAAGCCGTCCGCTCCGAAATCCAGGGCGGCTTCTAAGCGGAAAAAAAGCAAGCCAAGACTGCGTACAGGGCGCCTTGTCGCTCTGATCGTTGCGGCAGCTGTCGTTCTTGGAGGAGGCGGCTATCTGCTTTCGCACTATCACGTCTTTTCGACAGTTACGCAGATGCTCACAACCGACCGTACCGCTGAACAGACCGTTGTAAGGCATGATAGGGAAGTGGCTGCCATCCGCAAGAAAAATGCGCTCGATACAGTAGATGGCGTCAAGACATTCTCCGATTCCGAACTGCGTCAGTGCTTCTACTCGAGCGATATCGATGACAAAATCACCCAGCGTCTGAAAAACATGGGCTATACCGATCAGGTTCCTTTAGAGGATCTGCAGTATACCCGAGTTCTGTACGAAGATTTTGAAGGCCGTACAGTTGTCGGCGAACTTGTGGTCAATAAGGACATCGCCACGAAAGTGGAGAATGTCTTTTACGACCTGTACATGCACAAGTACCCGATTCAGAAAATGATCCTGCCCGATGCCTACGGCACGCAGATTTCCGAATCATTCTCGGATAACAACACAGTTGCTCTGTGCTTTGGTCTGAGTGAAGACAACGAGGGCGAATCGCATGAGCTTGGCTATTCGATTGACCTTAATCCGCTCTACAACCCGCTGATCAAGGACAACGGAAATACGCTCTCGGTCTATCCGATGGAAGGACAGCTGTATCTCGACCGGACCATTAACGCGGCCTACTATATTCATAAGGATGACTACGCCGTAAAAGCGTTCGAAAAAGAAGGCTTTGAATGGTATGGCGACCGCAAGGGAAACAATGACTACAAGCACTTTGAATACAAAGGCACCCATACCTCGCATGTAAAGATTTCCGAAACCGAAAAGTCTTCGACATCCGAAAAGGCACAGAGTGACGAGGAGCAGCCGCAGACAGAACCGGAGCAGACGACACCGGAAGAGTCTGTTGAAGAGCCTGTATATGACGAGCCTTCCTATGAAGAGCCTGTGCAGGAAGAGCCGCCCGTTACGCAGCCCGATCCAGGTCAGGAGCCTGTTCAGGATGAGCCAGTATGGAACTATCCGGAGGAAGTACCTGATCCTGGCTATACCGGCGAAGAAACACCGGGAATTCCTGCCGAAGACCAGATCTAAAGCAGAAACACGGATCCAGCTTTAAAACAGATTACAGATTCTTTTCTGATCTTTTATATGCTGCCACAAAGGGGACGGGAGTGTACAAATGATCAGGAAGTATTTGCGCCGCGCTTTCTGGCGTGATAATATTGTCAAGGTTCTGCGGTTCCGATGGCAGCTTTACTGGCTATGAACCTGAAATGCAGAAGCCACGAAACAGAAAAGGAGAACAGAATGAATTTCAATCTCGTAAGCGAAGTTACAGAATCCCAGCTTCGCAATGACATTCCGGAATTCCGTTCCGGATCCACTGTACGTGTTCACGTACGGATCAAAGAAGGTGAAAAGAGCCGTATCCAGGTATTTGAAGGTGTCGTTACCGAACGCAAAGGCGGAGGCATCGGCGAAACTTTCACCGTTCGTAAAATTTCCAACGGTGTAGGTGTTGAGCGTAAATTCCCGCTCCATTCTCCGATCATCGACAAGATCGAAGTTGTCCGTCACGGTAAAGTACGTCGTAACAAACTGCGCTACCTTAGAAACCGTTCCGGTAAATCCGCTCGTCTTAAAGAAGTACGCCGCTAAAATGACAGGTCCGAAATCCCCGATGGTTTCGGACCTTTTTTTAACTGTTTCTTTTTTCTTCAGATTTATGGCTCATACTGTCTGATGTACGTCAGAAAATACGCCAGATATCCGAAACAGGTACAGACCGCTTTGCGGCACAGTACCGGCAGGCAGGACTGCCGCCTATAATAAAGGAACAGACGTTTCAGACACCAAAGCTGCTATGACCAGATCCAGGCAGAAAAAGCAGGTCTGAAACGGGACATCTGAGCAACAGGAGGGAACATGGCACGAAAGAAAAGCTATAAAACAGAAGCGTCCAGAACGCTGCTCGACGATATTCTTGATTTTGTCAAAGTCTTCGCCATCAGTGCGATCGTGATTCTGCTGTTTGTCAACTTCATCGCGCATCCGGTTACGGTTGTGGGACATTCAATGGACCCGACGCTCCAGAATGGCGAATACGGATTTACCAGCGTGATCAGTCCGATGGTTTCGGATCCATCCCGCGGAGACATTGTCGTGGTCAATCAGAAAAACGAACAGGGCGAAACAGAGCGCTGGGTTAAGCGCGTGATCGGTCTGCCGGGCGAGACGATTGAATGCCGCAACGGCAAAGTCTATGTTGACGGTGTTGTCCTGGATGAGAGCAGCTATCTCAAACAGGATTTCATCGATGAAGCACTCGCAAAATACAAAGCTGATCACGGACAGCAGGATTACGGAACGTTCAACTATGACTTCAGCCCTGTCACACTTGGCGAAGATGAGTACTGGGTCATGGGTGACAACCGCATGAATTCCAAAGACTCCCGCGAAATCGGTCCAATCAAAAAGGACGAGATTTACGGCATGGGCGTTCTGGTCCTGTATCCGTTCAACGCAATGGGGGTTAAATAATGCCGTCATCAGTCATTCAATGGTTTCCCGGCCATATGGCCAAAGCGCGCAGGCAGATGGAGGAAAACCTGAAAAAGGTCGATTTCATTATCGAAATCCGCGATGCGCGCATGCCGTTTTCTTCGGCGAACCCGCTGATTGACGAACTTGGAAAAAATAAGCCGCGTCTGGTTCTGCTTTCGAAAATGGATAAAGCCGATCCGGAAACAACGAAGCGCTGGATTGAAGCGCTCGAAAACGACTCCACGTCCGTCATGGCAGTGGATCTTGTCAAAGGCGGATTCAAAAACAAAGTCAGCGCCCGCTCGCTTGCACTCAACAAAGCGCTGATTGAGAAGCAGAAAAAACGCGGCATCCGTCCGCGTCCGCTTCGTGCGATGGTTGCAGGCATTCCGAATGTCGGCAAGTCGACATTCATCAATTCACTGGCCGGACGCAAGGCAGCCATGACGGGAGATCGTCCTGGAGTAACCAAATCGCTGCAATGGGTCAAAGCCTCAAATGAACTCGAAGTTCTCGATACTCCGGGCGTTCTGTGGCCAAAATTTGATTCCCAGCGGTCTGCACTCGTTCTGGCCGTTCTTGGCTCGATCAAAGACGACGTTGTCCATATGGATGATCTTGCGATCTTTGCGGCTGACTATCTCTCGAAGACGATGCCAGAGCGCCTGAAGGAAGTCTATAAGATTGAAAAAATCGAAGAGACGCCATGGGAAACGCTCGAAGCCATTGCCCGCAAACGCGGCTGGCTGCAGAAAGGTACGGTCGACGAAAACCGTACCATGCGTACGTTTATCCAGGATATCCGCTCCGGCAAGCTTGGACGCATCACCTGGGAACAGCCACCTCATGTATCAAAAGAAGAATCTGAAGAGAACAGCACGACAGCTGAACAGGCAGTATCTGCACATCCGGAAGCTGCAGGCAAAGAAGGCGAATAGCGTGCTCCATCCTCTTGAAGAAAACCTGTGGAGCGAACATCCCCTGATCCTTGGCATGGATGAAGCCGGCAGGGGGCCGCTTTGCGGTCCGGCTGTCGTTGCCGGAGTAATCTTTGAGCCGGGCTATGAAAACGAGCTGATCAACGACTCCAAAAAGCTCAGCGAAAAGAAGCGCGAAGCGCTCTTTGATGTCATCGTAAAAGATGCCCTGGCTTACTGGATTGTGTTCGTAGACGAGCAGACGATTGATACGCTCAATATCTACCGCGCAGTACAGAGTGCGATGGAATCCATCGCCGGCAAGTCGAATGCGGATTTTATCCTGACCGATGCCATGCCGCTTCGCACCTGCTCCAATTTTGAATCGATCGTTAAAGGCGATTCAAAATCCATCTCGATTGCGGCGGCAAGCATTCTTGCCAAAGTCAGCCGGGACCGTTATATGGAAGCACTCGATGAAGAGTACCCACAGTATGGCCTGAAAAGCCATAAAGGCTATCCGACCAGAAAGCACCTGGATGCCATTGCCCAGTATGGCGTTCAGCCATTTTATCGGCGCAGCTTTGGTCCTGTGGCCAGAATATTAGAAGAACAGTCACGTCTCACGCTTCTGTGAGGCGTGCTTTTTTATCGAAAAAACATCACCTCAATTAAAAATGACAGACAATCCGGCAGGAGAGTCTGACCTGGAGGAGAAATACGGGACAGAATCAGGAAAATCATGCATTGTGAACAGGCATGTGTGTCAAAAGCAGACAGTTTACGTGCAATGACTGCCGCTCCTGCGCTTTTTTGACATACCCCGACAGAGACTCTGTATAAAATGCCTGATAGGCATGACGCCGCCCGAACAGGCTCTTTCAAACCAAAATATGGGGTCTGTACATTTTTAAAAAGGTTCCGGGCGTCTGTTCCCGGAAAGCGAAAAGGATTGAACTAAGATTCGAACCATGGTAGAAATAAAAACGTTTCTCAGACGCGTGTAAATTTTCACATTTGCGCTGGTTCGATTGAAAGGAAGGAATTCCATTGAAGAAAAAACTTGTCATTGTCGAGTCGCCTTCCAAAGCGAAGACAATTGAAAAATATTTAGGCACTGACTATAAAGTCGTTTCATCAAAAGGTCACATCTGCGACCTGGCAACTTCCGGAAAAGGCGGATTGGGTATTGATATCGAACATGATTTCAAACCGACCTACCGCATTTCCAAGGAAAAGAAAGAAGTCGTCAAGGAACTCAAGAATCTTGCCTCCAACGCAGAAAGCGTCATTCTGGCAAGCGACCCGGACCGTGAAGGAGAAGCGATCGCATGGCATCTGGCCAGAGAGCTCGGCCTGTCCACGGAAGACAACAACCGGGTAACGTTCCACGAAATCACCAAGCCGGTTGTTACGCAGGCCATTCAGGATCCGCACAAGATCGATATGGATCTCGTGCGCTCTCAGGAAGCCCGCCGTATTCTTGACCGCATTATCGGCTTTAAGTTGTCCAAACTGCTGCAGAACAAAATTCAGTCCAAGTCTGCCGGCCGCGTTCAGTCGGTTGCACTCCGTCTGATTGTTGAGCGCGAAGAAGAAATCCGTAAATTCGTGCC
>Strawberry_p1__coassemble_2466_pt1 | contig 14828 bp, 11 predicted proteins | sample Strawberry_p1__metabat2_high_PE_023 | metagenome-assembled genome bin Strawberry_p1
TTCTCAGGAATTTTCCGATTTCATTCGGGATGGATCTGTGTAAACATTAACAAAGGTAAAGAAACGGAAAGAAAGCAGAGACTGTCTCTTCCTTCAATCTTCCGTTCTTCTCTTTTCTGACAGACTCTGTCTGCTAAATCTTTATATGAATTGAGTGAGGATATGATTATGAAAGTTATGCGAACTGTCACAGGGCTCATCCTGACTTCCTGCCTGCTTGGCGGATGTTCGATGGCTCTGAAATCCATTAACCTGACCGTTGATCCTAATCAGGAATTCGTAACGGATAAACCGGTTGTCATCAACTGCGAGACGGCTCCGTTCAGTGTGAAAATCAACCCGAACTCCATTGAAAACAGCGGCGGGGAATCCTGGGTAGAAAACGGCGTGATCAACTTTGAAGCGACCGAACCAGGTGAATACACACTCTCAGTCACACAGAACGACATCCGCTCGAACACGATTGTTCTGACCATTGAGCAGGGCACGCGTCAGGTCGTTGAGACCGCTCCAGATGAGCTGACTTCTTCCAAGCGCTGGGATCCCAAAGACAACCTGTCCACCTCCTCAAAAAGCGATTCTGAAAAAGACAGGGAAGAACTGATGAGCCGCGCAGAGAAGACTGTCCAGGATAAGAAGATCACAGTTGAAGAGGCTTACCAGGACGGAGACAACCTTGCGGATGGCGATCAGCTTGTGACCATCAACGGCTTCCTTCCTGCAGAAAAAATTCAGGATAAAGCCGGCAATACCGTTACGGCTCTGCGCGATGCAGCCAGCGGCGAATACATCATTCTGACCGGTTTTGAGCTTCCGTTCTCCAACTGCAATGCGCAGATTTCCGGAAGACTCACCCGCAATGAAGACGGCGAGCTGGTCATGAAGATGACCTACGCATCTGCCACTTACTAAGTTTCTATTCCATCAATCGATTATTCAGGCGCCCCAAGCGGGCGTCTTTTTTCTATCTGCGCTTCTCCATAACCGGGAATCAGATCTTCCGTGATCACCCGCCTTCTGCCGATCCGATCTGTCCGGCAGCCAGGAAAAGAAATGCAGAAAAGAAAAGCGATCGCCGTCAGAACAGACAGACGAGTTGAGAAGAACCGTCTGAAACGGACGGATTTCTTTTCACATGAAAACGGAGATATTGTCCAGTAATCAGCTTCTGAGACAGGCATTTTAATAAATATGTGAATTTTCGGGAGTATTCAGATTCAGATTTCTGCTTTTAGTATCGGGTGAATATCTGATTTTCAGATCCATATTCTTCCATCATCCATTGACCATCGCCGCTGGTAAAAATCTGAATAACAGCATCGAGGCAGGGAACTGAACGGGGAAAAAGCGGCTTCGATCTTTCATATCGCGCAGAGAAAATCGTAAACAAACAAAAACCCTTCGCTGTTATGCGAAGGGAAATTTGAGAAATGAACGCTTATTTCTTTTTGTTAGGGATCAGAACTTTCTTTCCCCCCATGTATGGCTGGAGAGCTTCTGGAATCAGAACAGATCCATCAGCCTGCAGGTTGTTTTCCAGGAATGCGATCAGCATGCGTGGAGGAGCAACGCAGGTGTTGTTGAGCGTATGAGCGAAATACTTTTTGCCTTTCTCGTCACGGACACGGATTTTCAGACGACGTGCCTGAGCATCGGTCAGATTCGAGCAGGAACCAACTTCGAAGTATTTCTTCTGACGCGGAGACCATGCTTCAACGTCTACGGATTTGCATTTCAGATCTGCAAGGTCGCCAGAGCAGCACTCGAGAGTACGAACTGGGATATCCAGAGTTCTGAAGAAGTCTACTGTGTTCATGTAGAGTTTGGTGAACCATTCAGCGGATTCTTCCGGTTTGCAGACGATGATCATCTCCTGCTTTTCAAACTGGTGAATACGGTAGACACCGCGCTCTTCAATACCGTGAGCACCTTTCTCTTTACGGAAGCATGGAGAGTAGGAAGTCAAGGTATAAGGCAGTTCTTTTTCATCAATAATCTGGTCGATGAAGCGGCCGATCATGGAGTGTTCGGAGGTTCCGATCAGATAGAGATCTTCGCCTTCGATCTTGTACATCATGCCGTCCATTTCTGCGAAGGACATAACGCCGGTAACAACGTTCGAACGGATCATGTAAGGCGGAATGACATAAGTGAATCCGCGGTCAATCATGAAGTCTCTTGCGTAGGAAAGGATTGCTGAGTGGAGACGGGCGATATCGCCAACCAGGTAATAGAAGCCATTGCCGGCTACACGACGGGCTGCGTCGAGGTCGATTCCGGCGAATGTTTCCATGATGTTGGTATGATAGGGAATTTCGAAATCAGGAACGACTGGTTCGCCAAAGCGCTGGAGTTCAACGTTTTCGCTGTCATCCTTGCCGATTGGGACAGTCGGATCGATCATATTCGGAATCTGCATCATGGCATCGTTAACAGCCTGACGCAGTTCATCTTCTTTTTTGGACAGTTCTTCAATCTGAACGCCGAGATCTGCAGTTTCTTTTTTTGCTTCTTCAGCTTCTTCTTTTTTGCCCTGTCCCATTAACATTCCGATTTTTTTGGAAATATTTTTTCTCTGAGCACGAAGTTCATCAGCAGCCTGCTGTGTCCGACGCAGCGCTGCATCATTGGTAATGACATCATCGACAAGATGCAGTTTGTGGTGCTGAAATTTCTTTTCCATATTCTCTTTTACGAGATCTGGATTCTCCCGGACAAATTTCAAGTCGAGCATTGTATTCTCCTTTATTATTCAGTCTTTAATCTATCACGCGACTGAAAGCGTGGCAAACACGCTTATCTGTGCATAAAGATGACTGCTAAAACTGAACGGAAAAACGATACTGTCTGATTTCTTCAAACCGCTCCCATCCCGCCTGAATGGAATCGGAAAAAAGAAGCAGGCAGAAAAGATCTGCTGATCCTTCCTGCCTGACTGTATACAGATATCTGAATTTCCGATTTCTTCTTCCTATGCAGATTTATCCGGCTGCCGGAAGAGTCCGGTTTAAAAACCGCTGCAGTTCAGCTTCATTTGAGAAGCCGTCTTTCATCTCTTCTTTGCTGAGAATGTCTGCAAGCTCACTCTTTGAGACGCAGAGTGTATATCCGTCTTTATCCTCCACGCGGATCTCTTCAAGCGCAGGAGTAAGCGCCAGAGTGATCAGGCATCTGTCTCTCCACTCTCTGATCTGCGACTCGATCACCTCGCGTAATGTGCAGTCTTCCGTTTTCCACACCCAGATGCGGGCATCCGGATCTTCTGTGGCATCTATGATGAATGTGACTGGAGTATGGTCGATGGTGAAGTTTGGACGGGAAAGCTGCATCTGCTGGGTGCTTCCCGGATAGCCGTTGATATAAGGAGCATAGTAACGGCACATCGCATTAATCAGTTCTCCATCCTGGTAAACCAGCTCTCCATTTACCCTGACCTCATTTGCGCTTTGCGGAATGATGACTTCAAGAGTATCCTTCTGATTTCGCAGACCGGATCCTCCATATACGGTCAGATCACAGGTGCTGTTATCCCCATCGCAGGCGATCTGACTTTTCATAAATCCAACGGATGGATTTGTGCTGTTCAGAACAAGAACAGACGACTCTCCATCAGCGCTTCGATACTGACTGCTCATGACAATATCCTGTGCCGACAGGCGGCTGTCCTGCACCAGCAGCCACCCGGTAGCTATTGCAAACACAATGCAGAGGACGACCATAACGGATGCGATCCAGCGGCTTTTTCGAATTGTCCTGCCTGTTTTATTCAGTGCGTTCTGAATCGGAATTTCTTCGGCATTTCTATTTCTGATTTCCGGTTCCGGCTCCTGCAGCGCCTTCAGACTGGCTGCACATTTCGGACAGTTGGCAGCATGCTGTTCAATGCATTCAGCGCTCTTTGGACTGACGAGCCCTTCCACATATAAAGGAAGCAGATCATGAACCATTGCGCACAGCGCATCCTGATCTAGCATCGTCTGATCCTGCCGGATCTGTTTATTCTCCAGATGATCGTTCACTGTAAATCCCTCTCTTTCTTCATCCATAACTCACGGAGTTTTTCCTTTCCGCGATAGAACATAACGCGGCTCCAGGTTTCTGTTTTTCCCAGAATCTCTCCGATTTCCCGATAGCTCATCGAACAGAAAACACGAAGATAAATGATTTCCCGGTACGGTTCTTCCAGGTCATGAAGACAGCTGAAGACCCGCAGATCTCTTTGTTCAGGATCCATCGAGAACAGCTCCTGATCGAGCTGGACCGTCTTTTTCTGATGGCGCATGGCATCGTTAAAAAGGTTTCTGGCAATGGCGCAGAGCTAGGAAGAAAGCGAACTGTTTCCTTTAAACTTGTCGATGCTCTTTGCGGCTTTTAGAAAGGTCTCCTGCATCAGATCTTCGGATAAAGCCGGATCATGACTGAGTGAAAGCAGATAGAGATAAACGCGTCGGGAATACGTCTGGTAAATCTGATCAAGATCCTGATTCATCTTTTTCTCCTTTCACTCATTAGACGTTTTAAGAGGTGAATTTGTTACAGAAATTTTAAAGTTTTTTTCAGCCAGTGCAGGACAATACGCTGGAATGCTCTCTGCGTGTTTCACGTGAAAAAATATTGTAGAAGGAAAAGATTACTGTGTTTGCGTTTGGATGATGGGGCTCCTGGATCGTCGTGCCCTGGCCTGAAACAGCACCGTTTTCGATATGAAAAGCGGATCTGAATTCCTCTCTACAAAAAAAGCAGCCCGCTCATGTGGACTGCTTTTGCTATAGATATCGGTTAAATCAGATATATCTGAAATTCAGAAGGATATTCAGATTTTCAGATTTCTGTCTGGTTACGCTTCAACGACTTCCCCTTCAAGTTCTTCCTGGGTTTCGTTCTGCGCATCATCGTTCATATCGCGTTCGATCTGCGGAGCATTCGGATCAAAGGAATCAGCAGGAACGGTTACATCCTGCAGCTCAGAAGACTCATCGGAATCCTCTTCGTCTTCGGTGTTCTCATGTTCCGTAAATGTCATACGGTTAACGCGGTCGTTTTCGGACAGACGGATGATGTAAACGCCTTTGGTGTTGCGTCCCTGAACTTTGATGTTCTTCAGATGGACACGGATGATCTGTCCGGAATCCGTAACGATTAGCGCATCTTCCTCACCGGTTACAGCACGGAAGCAGATCAGCGGTCCGGTAGCCTCGGATACCGCGAGCGTCTTAACACCCTTGGTTCCGCGGTTGGTCAGACGGTAATCCTCAACAGAAGAACGTTTGCCAAAGCCATTGGCGGAAATGGACAGAATCGTATCGCCCTCAGAAGCCACGGCCATGCCGACCAGACGGCTGTCGCCAAGGTTGATGCCTTTGACGCCGGTTGCTGAACGGCCCATCAGACGGACAGAATCTTCTGGGAAGCGGACCGCAAATGCGTTCTCGCCGGCCAGCAGGATTTCATCGTGACCGTTTGTCGGTCTGACGAATGCGAGCGAGTCGCCATCGAGCAGCGTAATCGCAATCTTGCCGGTACGGTTGATGTTCTTGAATTCAGAAATCGGCGTACGTTTAACGCGTCCGTTTGTAGTTGCGAAGAAGAGGTTCTGCGCGGTGTTGTCGTTCTGCGAGTATGGCAGGATGGCCTGAACCTTTTCATCATCCTGGAGCGGCAGGAAGTTGACGATCGGGGTTCCTTTCGCTGTACGCGAGCTCATCGGGAACTGGTAGCCCTTCATACGGTAGACACGACCGGTGTTCGTAAAGAACAGAACGAAGTCATGGTTATTCAGGGAAACCATGAAGTCGATGGAGTCTTCATCGTTCAGCGAAATCGAGCGGATACCCTTACCGCCGCGGTTCTGCGTGTGGTAGGTGCTCAGTGCTGTGGTCTTGATGTAGCCGGAATGCGTCAGCGTCATCAGGATCTCTTCCTGCGGAATCAGATCCTCGTCAATGACATCGAAGCTGCCTTCGATGATCTCTGTACGGCGGTCATCGCCATACTTGTCATCAATGTCATCAAGGTTGGCACGGATGATATCGAGAACCCGGCTGTGGTTGGCCAGGATGTCTTTGAAGTCTGCAATCGATTCAAGAAGGGAAGTATGCTCAGCATCGATCTTGTCCTGTTCCAATCCGGACAGACGGCGGATCTGCATAGCCAGGATGGCTTTGGACTGCAGATCATCCAGACCGAATGCAGCATTCATATCTTCAATCAGACCGGCTTCTTCCTTGCGAGAAGAGCGGATCATCTGAATCAGTTCATCAAGGTGATCAAGCGCAATCAGCAAGCCTTCTACGATGTGCAGGCGTTCCTGAGCTTTTTTCAGATCAAACTGCGTCCGGCGGACGATGACATCAGTCTGGTGGTTGACGTAGTCGATGATCATCTCGCGGATCGTCAGCTGTTTCGGACGTCCGTTTTCAAGGGCGAGCATGTTGACGCCAAACGTCGACTGCAGCGGCGTTTCGCGGAACATCTGGTTGATGACAACATCTTCCTGTACGTCCTTTTTCAGGTCCATAACGATACGGATACCTTCACGGTTGGATTCATCGTTCAGGTAGGTAACGCCCTGGACTTTCTTGTCACGGATGACCTGCGCCATCTTCTCGTAGAGCTTCATCTTGTTGATGCCAAACGGGATTTCGTAGTAAACGATGCGCTTGCGGCCGCCGGACAGTTCTTCAATGCGGTATTTCGAACGGACAGTGATTGAGCCGCGTCCGGTTTCATATGCCTCGCGGATGCCCTTGCGGCCAAGAATAATACCGCCGGTCGGGAAGTCCGGTCCTGGCAGATATTCCATCAGTTCCGGAACAGAAATGTTCGGGTTGTCCATGACAGCTTTGATGGCACGGACTGTCTCTGTCAGGTTATGCGGCGGAATGTTGGTTGCCATACCGACCGCAATACCGACTGAACCGTTGAGAAGCAGGTTCGGGATACGGGACGGCAGAACCGTCGGTTCTTTGCCGTCACCGTCGTAGGTTTCGATAAAGTCAACCGTTTCCTTGTTGAGGTCGGCAACCATCTCTGTGGAGATCTTCGACATGCGCGCTTCGGTGTATCGCATCGCAGCAGCGCCGTCGCCGTCCAGAGAGCCGAAGTTTCCGTGGCCGTCTACAAGCGGGTAACGGTAGGAGAAATCCTGCGCCATGCGGACCATGGCGTCATATACAGCCGTGTCGCCGTGCGGATGATATTTACCAATAACATCACCGACGATACGGGCACTTTTCTTATGAGCGCTTCCCGGCGTAATGCCAAGAGAAGCAAGAGCGTAGAGAATCCGGCGGTGAACCGGCTTCATGCCGTCGCGTACATCCGGCAGGGCACGCTGGACGATAACCGACATGGAGTAGTCGAGGAATGAATCCCGCATCTCCTTGCAGATTTCAATATCTTCAATCGCGTCGCGCGTTCTGGCCGGCTCGGCGTCTTCGAAGGACTCGTCCTGAATCTCTTCGTCCAGATTTTTTTTAGAATTGTCTTCCATGGCTGTCCTTTCTAAAGATCCAGTGTCGCGTATTCAGCGTTTTCCTGAATAAATACTTTTCGCGGCTCGACATCTTCGCCCATCAGCATGGAGAAGACTTCATCGGCCATAATCGCATCATCGATCGTCACGCGTTTGAGAATGCGGCGCTCCGGATCCATTGTGGTTTCCCAGAGCTGCTCAGCATCCATCTCGCCAAGACCTTTGTATCGCTGAACTTTATAGCCTTCTTTGTACTCGGCACGCAGCTTGTCCATTTCCTGCTCTTTGTAGGCATAGTCCATGCGCTTGCCTTTCTGAATCTTGTACAGAGGCGGCTGAGCGATGTAGACATAGCCGTTTTCAATAACCGGCTTCATGAACCGATAGAGGAATGTGAGCATCAGGGTGGCAATATGCGAGCCGTCGACATCGGCATCGGTCATGATGATGATTTTGTGATAGCGCAGCTTGTCGAGATTAGTGTTTTCGCGGAAGCCGCAGCCGAATGCAGTAATCATGGAATTGATTTCCGCATTTTCGAAAATCCGGTGATCCCGGGCTTTCTCAACGTTGAGGATTTTTCCTCGCAGCGGAAGGATCGCCTGAGTGCGCGCATTGCGTCCCATCTTCGCTGATCCGCCCGCTGAATTACCCTCGACAATGAAGATTTCGCATTCTCTCGGGTCGCTGCTTGCGCAGTCCATCAGCTTGCCTGGCAGGCTGGAGATTCCGTCCAGTCCGGATTTGCGCTGAACCGCCTCACGGGCTTTCTGCGCCGCAATGCGGGCACGTCCGGCAGTCAGACCTTTTTCAACGATCGCTTTGGCTTCGGTCGGATGTTCGAGCAGGAAGCGGCGGAGCGATTCGCCGAAGATGTTGGAAACGATCTTGCGCACTTCGCTGTTTCCAAGCTTTGTCTTGGTCTGGCCTTCAAACTGCGGATCCGGATGCTTGATCGAAATGATCGCTGCAAGGCCTTCTTTTACGTCGTCCTGAGAAAGCGTTTCGTCTTTTTTGAAGAGATTGTTTTCTCTGGCGTATTTATTGAGTTCACGTGTCAGAGCCAGGCGGAAGCCTTCCTCATGGAAGCCGCCTTCGTGTGTGTGAATGTTGTTGACGAATGAATAGATCTGGTGCTGGAAATCGTTGTTGTACTGAATCGCAACTTCAACAAGAATGCCGTCTGTTTCACCTTCAGCGTAAATCACCTTGTCGGTGAGAACTTCCTTGCCCTTGTTAAGATGACGGACGTACTCGATGATTCCGCCCTCATAACGGTATTCCTTGCACACCGGATGTTCGCCGCGCTCGTCAGTCAGCGTCAGCTTCAGGTTCTTGTTCAGATAAGCGAGCTGACGGATTCTTGAATCGAGCGTTTCAAAGTTGTAGGATGTGGTTTCCTTAAAGATTTCCTCATCGGCTTTGAAGCGTACAAGCGTACCGGTACGGTCTGTTGTACCGATCTGTTTGAGCGGTGCAGTGACTTTGCCTCCGTTTTCAAAACGGACAAAGTATTCCTTGCCGCCCTGATCAACAGTGACTTCCAGCCACTTGGACAGAGCGTTAACTACACTGGCACCGACGCCGTGCAGACCGCCTGAAACTTTATAAGCGCCTCCGCCGAACTTACCGCCCGCATGAAGTACGGTCATAATGGTTTCTACCGCACTGATTCCGGTTTTTTCATGAATGCCTACAGGCATGCCGCGGCCGTTGTCGCGCACGCTGATGACATCGCCTTTTTCGATCACAACATCGATCTGGTTTGCATAGCCAGCCAGCGACTCATCAATGCCGTTGTCGACGATTTCCCATACGAGATGATGAAGACCCTTCTCGCTTGTTGAGCCAATGTACATGCCAGGACGCATCCGAACCGCTTCCAGGCCTTCAAGGACCTGAATATCGTTGGCGGTATAGGAATGGCTGACATGAGCGGCTTCATCTTCAAGCCGGTCGAACTCCAGAACTGAGTCCTGAAGCGACTTGTTTTCTGTATCAGACATCAAATATTCCCTCCTTCATCACTCCGTGGTCTACGGTATAGAACTTAACCGGCTGATCGAACCATGCAGGCGACACCGGTTCAGCTGTCGTAATAAAAATCTGCGAATTTTTCGGCAGCGAGGCAATCAGGCCAAGCCGCCGTTCATGGTCAAGCTCAGAAAAAACATCATCGAGCAGCAGCAGAGGGTACTGCCCGGTCTTTTCCCGGATCACATCGCACAGACCGATTTTCAGTGCCAGCATGACAGAGCGCTTCTGTCCCTGGCTTGCGGTCTGCGTAATCAGCTTTCCGTTGAGCGAGAATTCAAGATCATCTTTGTGAATGCCCACCGAAGTGGTTTTCATCTGCAGATCCCGGTTGAGGCTTTTGTCATAAGCCTCCTTAAGCTGCGCGCGAATATCCCCCGTGGGATCAACGGGGCTTTTGTAACGGATCGCGAGCTGTTCTCTTCCCTGCGAAAAAGCGGGGAAAACTTTCGATGCTTTCTCTTCAAGCAGCTGCACAAAGGCATGCCGCTGGGCGATCAGAACGGTCTGCGCATCAATCATCTGCCCGGTTACGGTATCGAGCAGGATCCGGTCAGGCCGGTAAGCTTTCAGAATCGCCGAGCGTTCTTTGAGCAGTTTCTGATACGTGGAAAGCACCGTCGTATACGAGCGGGAAAGCTTGACGAGTTCCATGTCGATCATCCGTCTTCTCTCTTTAGGCGAATCGGAAAACAGAGTCAGATCGTCAGGCGAAAAAAGTACGGCATTGAGAATGCCGACAAAATCAGAAAATGAGCGGACCGGCTTATCATTGCGGAAGAGAAACTTCTTTCCGCTTGAAAAGACGCTGCGCAGCTTTTCAAGCCGCCCTCTGTTTTCAACTGTTCCTTCCAGCAGGAAGGTCTTCTGTCCATGGCGGATCAGGGACTGTGTCTTTGATGTGCGCCAGGAACGCAGATGTGACAGAAAATAAATGGCTTCGATCAGGTTGGTTTTGCCCTGTGCATTTTTCCCGCGAAAGATGTGGATTGTATCGGGTTCAAAAGAAAAAGAAGCTGTTTCGAAGTTTCTGTAATCAGAAAGCTTCAGCTTCTGTAAATTCATTCGATCTCAATCCGGATGTGATCTGTTTCGACCACGTCGCCTCTGCGCAGTTTCTTTCCGCGGCGGTTTTCGGGTTCGGCATTGACCAGAACTTTGTTGGAAGCGAGCCAGGCTTTGACCTGTCCGCCGGAATCAATCACGTCGCACGCTTTGAGCAGCTGCTGCAGGGTAATGTATTCATCTTTCAGGGTAAATTTCATCGAGTAGCCTCTTTTCCTTACTAATTATAACAAAAATAGCCCCAGAATGCCATGCAGGCAAAAAGGGCACCGCCATACACAGGAATACAGGGTCCCCGACAAAATGCCGCAAACGGCTTTTGCGGGGCTTTTTCTTTTACAGTCGTTTTTAATCTGTCATGTTTGCCCCTGCTGCCGGTCATTTTTCGTCCAGTCGGTTCTGCTTTTTATCCAATCCGGATTCGTAAACGTAAACAGACCCGCTCTGCCCGCAAAATCCGACCTCAGCGCACCTGTGCAAAACCGCAGAGAAAACCCCATACGCAAAAACCCGTTCTTTTCATACAGTTCAACTCTCCGCCAGAACGGGAAGTAAAAACTGAATGGAAAGAACGGGGATAAATCAGATATATCCAGGCTGTCTGGCTGAAACGATCATCGGCCTAGAGATAGCGGATCGGAACGAGAAGCATCTGAAGGGATGGATCATCCGGAAGCGTGACACGCATCGGTGTCGTTTCATTACCGAGATGGAGTACGACACGATCATGACCGCGTGCAGCACGAATCAGCTGAAGCATCATGTTGGCGTTGAATGCCACTTTGCCCGAAGCTCCCTCAACTTCGCAGTCTTCAATGAACTGACGGCAGGAGCCGATGGAGTTGGTGTTGACTTCGATCGAGATTTCTCCCGGTTCGTATTTCATCAGAACCGGGACAATGCCGCCATCCACAGCTTTGTCTGCGGTATAGACCGTAGAACGCAGGATCGTACCTTCAAATTCGCTGGTGTTAACGGTGATATCCGTGCTTGTCGGGTGGCGCAGAAGCTGATCGGTATCCGGGAAGTTTCCTTCAAGAAGCGAAGTCTGGAAGAGCATCGAATCGCAGACAAACTGCAGCTTCTGCCGGTCAAGATACAGATCAACTGTTGGACTGCTTCCAAGCATTGAGGAAATCGTGGTGACGGCTTTGACAGGAACCGTGACCTGGATGGTTTCATCCGTAGTCACCGGAATGACTTTACGGGACAGTGCAAAGGTATTTGTCGCGGTCGCGATCAGTTTATGATCAGCGATCCGGATATTGATGCCGTTGAGATAAACGCGCGGGCTGTCAACAGCACACGCAAAGCTGAGCTCCCGGGCAAGATCATGAAGGATATGCGAGGGAAGCGTGATGTGTGTTTTTGGCTGGGACAGGTTAAGAGGCGGATAAGTACTGCCGGCACGGCCGATCAGGTCGAATTTGCTTCCGGATGTTCCATAGAAGCGGATCTGCGCATCGTCGAGCGAATCGGCGGTGATCATTTCTCCATCCATACGGCGGAGCAGCTCATTGAGAACAGCAGCATTGAATACCATGCTTCCAGTCTCTTCGATATTGAGCTTCGTCGTTTCATCGACTGGAATCAGAGCCTCGATGGTCTGTTTGGAATCACTGCCTCGCAGAATCATATGGTCAGGTGCTGCCTGAATGTAGACACCGGACAGTTCAGGAGTTGGTGAAACAGAAGGTATAGCGTGCATTACGTTAGCCAGATAGCTAAGGAATACAGGACGGCTGATGGAAAAGCGCATTGTGGATCTCCTTTCTTTTTAAAGAATATTAAAGACTAGAGAACAATAAGGGGTGCGAGTATGTGGATAACTGCCTGCATCCCCTTTATCTGTCGGGAAAAGATGGAAAAACGGCTGGGGAAAGCGCGGGGAATGAATGTGGGGATAACCGCATTACCCTGTGATTTTGCGTTTGAGCGTTTCCACCGCATCTTTCCAGGTGCTGTCCTTCTCCATCATTTTGCGGACTTTTGAGCACGATGTGGAGATGGTTGTGTGATCCCTGCCGCCAACTTCTTTGCCAATTGCAGCATAGGGAAGAGAAAGCAGGTCTCGCATCAGATAAATGCAGATCTGTCTGGCCTGCACGATCTTTTTCTGACGGGATTTACCCTCAAGATCCTGATAGGACAGACCGTAATAGCGGATCACCGCTTTTTTAATGGCTTTCGGATTCAGTTCATCTGCACCGTTCAGCACAGGTTCATCCTTAAGAACACCCATGGCAAACTCCATGGAAATCGTTGGGGGATTAAAGAGGGTAGCGTTGAAGAGCAGGCGGTTAAGCACGCCTTCAAGGGCGCGGACGTCATCCGAATAGCTGACCGCAAGGAAGCTTAATACATCATCATCGACTGGCTGCGTATCTTCGCCGCCTTCGATTTTCTTTTTCAGAATCAGCTTGGCGGTTTCTGCGCCAGGCTTGGCAATATTTACAATCAGACCCGAAGAAAAGCGAGAGATAAGGCGTTTTGTAAGGGTCGGGATCTCAGAAGGATGCGTATCTGAGGTCAGAATAATCTGCTTTTTTAAGCGGATCAGTTCGTTAAAGACAGTAAAGAAGACTTCCTGACAGCTTGTAGAACGAAGGTTCTGAACGTCGTCGACCAGGAAATAATCGCAGTCGAGAAGCTGTTCCTTAATCGCATCGACCGCATTGCCGCTGCCGTTTCTGGTGCGCATGGCTTCGACGAGCAGACCGACCAGATCGCCGGCATACACATAGTTGACCTTGCATTCCGGGCGTTCGCTTCGCAGGTAGTTGCCCACCGCATTGAGCATGTGGGTTTTGCCCAGTCCCGAGCTGCCGTAGATCAGCAGCGGGTTAAGAGACAGGAAATTGCCCGGCCGGGTAACGGCTTTGCACGCAGCGAGCGCTTCCTGGTTGCTGGGTCCCTGTACAAAAGAGTCGAACGTGTACATCGGATCAAAACCATGACAGAGCATGTCGTTCGTTTTGATCTTCAGAGCCTCCTCCGGCATCATCTGTTCCATTTCTCTGCGGGTGATCAGAGTGATCTCCAGGGGAGAACCCCAGAGTTCGGAAAGAGTATCTTCAAACAGTTCGAGATTATTTTTGATTAAATCAGAGGCAATAATATTGCGACAGGCGATGAATGCCTTTCCGCCTTCAATTTTGAACAGCTCGCTCTTCTCGATCCAGGTCATGACGTCATCCTTGAAGTAATGACTCGACCGGATCAGTTCAAGAGCCTGTGTCCAGTACTGTTTCATTGATGAATCCATATAAAATCGTCCTTTTTGCTTAGAGTCCAATCATAACCGAAATCTGAAGCGAAAAACAGTAAGGCAGTTTGCCGCGTTATCCACAATCTGCATTGAAAGTCATCGGGGATTCATAAAACGGAAAAAAGCACGCAATGTGGATAACCGGGGATAACGGAAGATTTTCTGCATGTTTCCACATCACTTATCCCCGGACGAAAACAATGAAATCTGCGATGAGTGAAAGGGATCACCCCGGTTATCCACAATTCGCACTGGGGACAGATGTGTTCTTAAAATCTTCCGTTTTTCCGGGGATAACGATGGGGATAATGTGTACAAGTTTTCCCCGTTCTCTGCCTTTATCCCCGCTGCTCCCATCCGAAGAAAAATAAAAAAGATACCTATGTGAACAGTATGTGGAGAAAACGGGCATAAACGAGGGCGTATCTGGCGGGTATATTTCCGGATTCTGAGTATAAATATAAAAATAGTTATAATCACCAAAATGCCATGGTTCAGGCAGAAATCGGGGGCATAAAAATGGAAAAACGAGGTTATATACCTCGTCACGACGCTTCTCGTCACTAATTAAAAATCGGGCTCCCTGTTCTGTGACGATCCGGGTATATCTGGCCGGATCAAAACAGGGGAAATGATCCTGCAAAATGCGCTCCTGCACCCGTCGAAACTGGAATGTGGATAACTGGGGAAAAGCGGGCTGCAGGGGAGTATGGGCAGAGCAGGGGATGGAGCGAAATGGGGGAGAAAACAGACAGCCCGGTTTTGCCAGAAGCGACAGTGCGCAGAAGAGGACGGATGGGGATAACTGCACAAAGCTTTCTCTGCCTGATCAGCTTTCGATGCGAACTGCTGCACCTGCCAGGATGCATCTGAGAAATGTGGATTGTGTGTTTTTTCGGTTTTCGTTTTTCGATGGCTCTTCTTCTGATGCTCTCTCCCGAGGTAACGCTTGTGGCCCATCCTTTTTGTTGCCTGCTCGTCTTCGCC
>Strawberry_p1__coassemble_2498_pt1 | contig 14375 bp, 12 predicted proteins | sample Strawberry_p1__metabat2_high_PE_023 | metagenome-assembled genome bin Strawberry_p1
CCTCAAGCTTTTGCAAAGTTCGTTAGTATCAAAACTTCAACAAAATTTAGAGCACCACAAAAAACAGCGAAGATTCCCTGTCTCCAGGGTTCTTCGCTGTTTTCAGTCTGTTCGGGTTTCAAAAAATTCATAGATCTGCGGCGACATCTGCTGCAGAAGGTCGGGGTAAAGATAATAGTAGACACCGGCTTCCGCGAACATTTCAATCCGGCTTGAAGCGCCGTATTTGCCGAAGATCTCTTTCTGACTGTCGTAGATAGCTGTCCATTCCGGGGTAGCAGAAAGACGCAGATGATTTCCGGTTATCTGCACATCCACCAGATGAGTCAGCTCATGAACGATTGTTTCTTTGTAGCTTTGCGGATCGCTCAGCAGAACCTGCTGACCGTCACGGAAAACGGTCCAGTAATCATCCAGACGCAGATCCGGTACTTTGATGGCGGTTGAGAAGTTGGATGAGCGGGAAAAGCCTGCTGCATCAAAGGATGTCTCTTCCTCAATACATGAATTGAATGTATCTTCGCTCAGGAAATAGATCCCGGCGGCATGAGCTTTCAGACTGTCCGGAAGTTCGCTGATCATTGCCAGAATGGCTTCCTGATCTTCTTTGGATGGCATCTGCTGAGAACTCGTGCTCTCAAAATACAGAGCCGGCTGGCTTTCGCCTTCGCGCACGCAGTTTTCAAAGATCGGCGATGACTGCTGCATCTGCTTTGCGACAGCCTGATCGCGCATCGTCATCAGCTGAAGAAACGGGAGCGGAGACTGGCAGACGTAATACACGTAGCTTCCAAAAAGAGTGAAAGAAAGTACGCAGCAAAGCAGCGACATAATCCGGTTCTTTCTGAACAGCAGAAAGAAGAACACACACACTGCTGCCATCAGCGCTGGCAGAAAGAGGATCGGCATGGATACTGCTGACTGCCAGACGGAGGCAAAATCTCCTGCCGCGACCAGTACGGCAAGAAAAAACAGACCAGTTACGATGCCGCAGGCTGCGGCAACAAACAGAGCAGACAGAAATGATCTGTCTGCTCGGATTGAACGATCTGTTTGTGATGGATTGCTTCGACGGAAATGAAGAGGATTGCGGATCATTGCGTCGATGCGTCGATTATTCCTGCTCTGCCGTTTCTGCCTGGTCTTCAGCTTCCGGTTTTTCGGAAGTCTGAGAAGCCTCTTCGGTATCCTGGGCAGATTCTTTTGGCAGGTTCGAGATGATGTTTTCAATACGGCGGCCGTTATCGAGAGACGTATCCTGAACGAAAATCAGATCCGGCATTTTGCGTGCCTTGATGTTTTTTGCCAGAGTGCTGCGGATAAAGCCTTTGGATGAACGGAGAACTCTCATGCCGGCGTCGTTGCGTTCCTGCTTGCCTAAGAAGGAAACGTAGACTTTGGCCTGGGACATATCCCGCGTACATTCAACATCGGTTACGGTAACGAAACCGAGTTTTGGATTTTTCAGCTCGAACTGAAGAATACGACTGATTTCCTTTTTCAGGATCTGGTCCATCCTGTCCTGTTTAAGCGTCATTTTTTACTTCCTGATCTTCGAAAGCCTCAATGATATCGCCGACTTTGATGTCGTTGTAGTTCTCAATAGTCATACCGCACTCAAAGCCCTGGGATACTTCTTTGACATCGTTGTCAAAGCGACGCAGAGAGCCAAGTTTACCAGTGTAAACAACAATAGAGTCACGGATCAGACGGCACTTGGAATCACGGTGGATGACACCGTCAGTGACGTAGCTTCCGGCAATCGTACCGACTTTGGAAGCTTTATAGATCTGACGGACTTCCGCCTGACCAGTAACAACTTCCTCGTAAACCGGTGCGAGCATGCCTTTCATCAGGCTTTCGAGCTCTTCAAGAGCTTTATAGATAATGTTGTGCAGACGGATTTCAATGCCTTCTTCTTCTGCTTTCTTACGAATAGCAGCAGTCGGACGGATGTTGAATCCGTAGATAATTGCATTGGATGCGGAAGCAAGCATGATATCCGATTCAGTAATGGATCCGACAGTAGAGCGGATGACATTGACTTTTACGGTATCGACATTGAGCTTCTCAATGGAAGCTTTCAGTGCTTCTGCAGAACCCTGAACGTCTGCTTTGATCAGGACGTTGATTTCTTTCATATCACCTTCGCTGATCATGCGGGCCATATCTTCGAGCGATCTTGCTGAAGAAGAAGCACGTTCGGATTCAATCTGCTTGCTCTGACGGTGTCCAGCGATTTCGGCTGCCTTTTTATAGGAGTCGTAAACCATGAAGACATCGCCTGCGCGCGGAACTTCGTTCAGACCGATGATCTCAACTGGTGTTGAAGGTCCGGCTTCTTTCAGTTCCATGCCTTTATCCGAAGTCATTTTACGGATTCGGCCAAAGGCAGTTCCGGCTACGAGAGAATCGCCGGAATGAAGGGTTCCCTGCTGAATGAGCAGTGTAGCAACTGGTCCGCGGCCTTTATCGAGTTTTGCCTCAACTACGGTACCGCTTGCTGCTACATCCGGGTTAGCCTTGAGTTCCTGCATGTCGGCAACGAGCAGCAGGGATTCGAGCAGGTCGTTAACGCCCTGGCCGCTGCGGGCAGAGATCTCGTTGAAGATTGTGTCGCCGCCCCATTCTTCAGGCATAACGCCTTCGTTGGCCAGTTCGCTCTTAACGCGCTCTGGGTTGGCACCCGGTTTGTCGATCTTGTTGACTGCAACAACGATCGGAACGCCGGCTGCTCTGGCGTGGTCAATGGACTCTTTGGTCTGCGGCATAACACCGTCATCGGCAGCGACGATCAGTACGACAATGTCGGTGATCTGCGCACCACGGGCACGCATAGCAGTGAAGGCTTCATGTCCCGGAGTATCCAGGAAGGTAACCTTGCGGCCGTTCAGAGAAACCTGGTAAGCACCGATATGCTGGGTGATACCGCCAAATTCGCCTTTGACGACGTGAGCGGAACGGATCGTATCGAGCAGCGTTGTTTTACCATGGTCAACGTGACCCATGATGGTAACGACTGGCGGTCTGGGTTTCAGATCTTTCTCATCGAAGACACGGTTGGCAATCTGGTCTTCGATATCGTCCTCATCGACAATGACTTCTTTGTTGGCTTTGACTTTGAACTCATCACAGATCAGTTCGATTTCGTCATCGCCAAGCGAAGTATTGATCGTGGACATGTTGCCCAGAAGAAAGAGGAACTTGATCAGCTCGGACGAGTTGCGCTTCATTTTCTCCGCAAGTTCGCCGACTGTGATCGGCAGGGAGTAGGTGATCTCTTTCGGGTAATCGATCCGCGCTCTTGGAGGTCTTCCTCCATTGCGATTGTTATTGTTTCGATTGTTATTGTTGTTGCGGTTCCGGTTGTTATTGCCCGGTTTGCGTCTTGGCGGTTTATTTGCCATTCAATCACCATCCTGTTCTCTTTTTTCTGTATCGAAGGCAGGCTAAGGCGCCTGACTGGGTTCGACAGCCGGCTGTTCCTTTCGTTTCGGAAAGGATCCAGACAGAACGCATGAACGATCTTTTAAAAGAATTCATGCGTACGGCAGACTGTCGTTATTTTGCTTCTGCTTTGTTGCTTGACTACTGCTTATAAATGCTGCGCATTTCGCGTCATTGCAGGTATGAAGATCGGATCAGTCTTTCTTTCAGCCAGGTTAGCTGGCTGAAAGACTGGCAGAGTCTGGATCAGTGTCCGGATTTTTCGGTTCATAGACTGCATGCGGATTGTCGATCGGATCCATGCGCTGACTGAGCGACTTTGCAAATCCTTCATCGACAATGGCGATGGAGTTTCCTGCTTTGGGTCCGAGCCTGTCATATCGGGCGGCATCAAGGATATAAAGCGGAACTTCATAACTGGCGCATTTGTTTTTCAGCTTTTTGACACGGTTGCCTCCGCAAAGCGACGACATGACAACCGCTTTTGCTTTGCCAGACTGAATTGATGGAATCAGCGCATCGCCTTTGGTGAATTTGCCTGATCTCAGGCAAAGGCCAAGAAGCGATACGACATCATCAGCCGGCACGGATCAGCAGCTCCAGTTTGTCGTAAACGGCCTGTGGAATTTCACATTCCAGAGCCCGTGCAAGTGCGCCGGACTTTTTTGCTTTTTCCAGAGTTTCCATCGATTTCTGGATATAAGCCCCGCGCCCGTTTTTCTTGCCGGTTACATCGACGATGACTTCGTCTTCCGGCGTATGGACAACCCGAAGGAGGTCCTTTTTGGGAAAGCGCTCCTGGGTCACGACGCATTTGCGCATCGGAATTTTTCTCATTGCGATCCTCCCCCTTTGCTTATGCAGACTGCCATCCCTGCAGGAAGCAGCTGCCAATGGCGAATACCAGTACCGAATCTGTCGGCTTAGTATTCATCATCGTAGTAGGAATCGTATTCTTCGTAGTCGATGTCTTCGTTGAACTTGTTTTCTTCTTCTTCAAGCTCGTTGTTTTCGATCTCTTCGAGTTCATCCTCAGTGTAGATCGGATGCATGACATTGAACTGCGGTTTCTTGCGTACGCGTTTCTTTTCTTCTTTTTTGCTGTCGTCTTTAGATTTAGACGGCTTGGACGGCTTCGAAGGTTCCGCTTTTGGTGCTTCTGCTGCAGATTCGAAACGGGAAACGTAGGTCGTACGCTTTTCAGCAAGCGATTTGCGTTTTTCCTTGGCAATGCGGGCGGCGAGTTCCATCTCGTCCATCTCTTTCTGCTCTTCAGGAGCAGTTACTGCAGCTGCCGGTTTAGCCTGTTCGCTTTCACGGCTTGCAAGGGTATCCATTTCGCCAAGGTGATGATCATCGTAATCATCAGCGTATGCGAAGTCAGCAAGATCGGAGATATCCGCTGCCGGAGCACTGGAGTTGCGCAGTGCTTCGATCTTCTGCTGCTGCTTGTAAGCGCGCTCTGCTGCACGCTTTTCTTCATATTCATCGTGCATCTCCTGGACGTATTTTCTCCAGTCAACGCCCAGCTCATCGAGAGCTGTCTGTGAACGGATGTCAATGCGGTGTCCGGTCAGTTTGTTTGCCAGACGGGCATTCTGTCCTTTACGGCCGATGGCCAGCGAGAGCTGATCATCCGGTACAACCGCAACGAGTACTTTGCGCTCATCCGGATTGCGGCTTTCGCGCATCGGACGGCGGCTGCGCTCATCTTTGAGACGGTCACCGGCTTTTTCTGCAGGGAATACCTGAACGCCGGCTGCCGGAGAGAGGGAGTTGGCAACCAGTCTCTGCAGATCGTCGGACCATTCGAAGATGTCGATTTTTTCGTTGTTGAGTTCAGAAGAAATCGCACGGACACGGCTTCCGCCCGGGCCGATGCAGGCACCGATCGGATCGATGTTCTCTCTTGAAGAGGTCACAGCCATTTTGGCACGCAGTCCTGGATCGCGGGCGATTGCCTTGATCTCGATAATGCCCTGGTAGATTTCCGGGACTTCTTTTTCAAACAGACGCTTGATCATATCATTGTCTGCACGGGAAACCATAACGAGAGCTCCTTTAGCTTCTTTATCGACTTTTGTGATGACAACTTTGATGTGCTCATCTTCGGTATAAACTTCATCAGGAATCTGATCCGATTTGCGCATGATGGCATCGGTAGCTCCCGGCTGAAGCTGTCCGTCCTGCGTTCCGCCAAGACGGACCATAACAAAGCGGTCTTCTACGGAATGAATAATACCGTCTACAAGATCGCCGACTTTGTCGGAGTAGTTATCGACGATTTCTTTCTTTTCAGCTTCTTTGATTTTCTGAAGCATGACGCTCTTGACGGTAGAAATGTCGCCGCGGACGAAATCTTTGATATCGATTTCTTCCTTGAGCACTTCACCGATCTGCGGATCCGGTGTCAGATCCTTAGCTTCTTCTACATCGAGCTGATAGGAAGGATCTTCAACGGTCTCGACAACGTCCCACAGGCGGTAGGCTTTGATGCGGCCGTCATCGGTGAACTCCGTCTTGATCCGTGCCTGGTCTACATCATTGCGCTTGCGGTAGCCTTTTTCGATGGCTTCGTTGAGGGCATCCCGAAGAACCTCATCGGTCAGATTACGGTCACTGGCGATCTGTTTGATGACCTCCATGATGTTCTGGCTTTTTCTTCTGGTCTTTTTCTCTTTTGTTCCTTTTGTCGGCATATCTTCCTCTACACTTTTACAGCGCTGCGAATGCGCTTGATCTGGCTGCGCGAGACAGCATATTTTTTCGGACGGCCTTTGATGAAGGTACTGATGTGAAGCGTTCCGTCTTCATCGACTGAGTCGAGTTTTCCGAAAATCTCCATGACATGATCCTGCTCTTCGTTCAGAGCAATCTGTACATACTTTCCGACCTGGTTCAAGATCTGCTTCTCTGTGCGCAGTTCCTTCTCTGCTCCGGGCGAGCAGACTTCCAGCATATATTCGCCGGGAATAACGTCGGTTTCATCAAGTTTTGCGCTGACCTGCTCCGAACATGCGGCGCAGATATCGAGATCGATCGGCTCGTCTTCGCGGTCGATCACCACCCGAAGAACAGGAGGCTTCATTGCTTTGTCCCATTCCAGCTCATACAGCATGCAGCCGCACTGCGTGACTACAGGCTCAATCAGGGTTTTCAGCTTATCCATTTTCGCTCCTTACAAAATGCAAGGGAGCGGATGTCCGCTCCCTTGGGATTGATAACACGATCATATTAACACCGTGTAAAGCCTTCATCAAGCAAGGATACCGGAAACAGGCTTGACAAACAAGAAGAATGTGCTTCAGTCAGCGCTTTCCCGGATGATCTGCGCAATCTCATCTGCTGCGCGCTGAGCGTCGTCGTTGACAACGACGTATTTATATTTGCACGCAAGATTCATCTCTGTTTCGGCCCGTTTCAGTCTTGCCGCAATCGAGGCTTCATCCTCGCTGCCTCTGCCTGTCAGACGCATTCTGAGATCTTCGATTGCAGGCGGTACAAGGAAAATCGTCGTAGCTTCCGGATACTTTTCCATCAGCTGTTCAGCTCCCTGCACTTCAATTTCGAGCATGACATTCTTTCCGGCTTTCTGGTTGGATTCGATCTGCTCTTTCGGCGTTCCATAGGCATGATCCGCAAAGCCTGCATGCTCCGCAAATTCGCCGGCTTCGACAGCTTCTTCAAATTTCTGAGGTGTAACGAAATGATAGGTTACGCCTTCAATATCTTCTGCTCTTGGCGCACGGGTCGTCCAGGAAACGGAATTGACAAGATTGAGCGCATCGTAATCGAGTTTCTTGCGGACGGTATTCTTTCCCACCCCGCTCGGTCCGCTCAGGATAATGATTTTTCCCTTCGAATTCTCCTCAGCCTTCACGGGGCATCCGCAGGCCGGTGCATTCGATTCTGCTTTGTTCATTCTTTTTTTCCTCCCGGTAAAACGGTCTGCTGCAGGATTCAGGATTCTCTCTGCAGCTTCTTCAGCAGAATTAGTCCTTCCCGCATCATGCTTTCCCATAAAGATAAGCCCGGCATGAAACAGAAACGTCTGGATCTGCTGAATGTTCTGTTCGTATCTGTATGCTTCTTTATACCATTTCTGAAGAGTTTTGCATCATTCCATGTACAGGAATTTGCCGGAATCCCCCTCCGGTTCAATTTTCAGTTTTTCCTGTATCATAAGAAATCGATACCAAACGATACAAATCGACAAAAGGAGGAATGCCGCATGCCGTTTGATGGAATGCTTCTTCACCGGGAACTTGCTGATCTCAAAGAGCTCGAAGGCGCAAAGATCGGAAAAATTCAGTCTCTGTCTGAAGAAGAAGTTCTTCTCTACCTGCATAAAAACGGAACTGGATCGCGAAAGCTTGCTCTTAACGTCCATTCCAACACCTGCCGGGTCTACGTTGCACAGAAAAACAAGGACGTTCTGCCTAACCCGACCGGATTCGTCATGCTTCTGCGCAAGCGGATTGGACAGGGCATCATTGAATCCATCGAGCAGATGGGATACGACCGCATTCTTCGCTTTCACATACGGGCCTGCAATGAGCTCTCTGACTATGTTGAATATGACCTGTATGCAGAGCTGATGGGCAAATACGCCAACCTTGTTCTGGTCGATTCAGCAACCCAGACGATTCTTGACTGCCTCAAGCGCATTCCGGTCTATGAAAACTCCAAGCGCCTGCTCCATCCGGGTGCACTGTATGGACTGCCCGAAAAGCCGAAGCGTCTTCTTCCAGAAGAAGCTAATGAAAGCAATCTGGATCTCGATGTTCCGCTCGTTAAGGAGATTGAGGGCTTTTCTCCCGTTCTTTCCCGCGAATTTCTCTACCGCATGAAAAACGGGCAGAGCTACGGCGAGATTCTTAATGAACTGATGTCTTCGGATTCCCTGTGGCGGGCGGACAAAGAATTCCATGTTCTTCCTCTGCTTCATCTTGGCCAGACGCTTACAGAAGTTCCCCTGATGAGCGGTCTGGAAACGCAGTTTGAATCCGATGAAGTCCGCCTGCGCATTTCTCAGCAGTGCGGCGACGTATTCAAAGCCGTCGACCGCGAGCTGAAAAAGCTGCGTAAAAAACTGCCAAGACTTGAAGAGCAGCTCGAATCCTCCAAAGAGTATGACCGGATGCGCCAGATCGGGGATGTTCTTTTTGCAAATGTCCATCTGCCAAAATCCGATCATGTCCGTCTGGAATCATTTGATGACGGCTCGATGCTCGAGATCGATCTTGATCCGCGCTACTCCATCAAAGACAACGCCAGACTGTATTACAAGAAATACCGCAAGCTCAAACGCGGTCAGCAGATCCTTGAAGAACAGGTTGAAGAATGCCGCGATCAGCTCGAATACTTTGAAACACTGCAGGAACAGCTTGCCTACTGCTCTGCACAGGATGTCCTGGAAATCCGCCAGGAACTCGCGGATCAGAAGATCGTCCGTCTGCATCAGACAGCCATGCGCCGCAAAAAGAAAGGCGCACCGAATATTGTCCAGATCCGAATGGGCGATGCGATGATCTATGCCGGCAAGAACAATATCCAGAACAATTACATCACCTGGCAGCTGGCCAGACGCGGCGATCTCTGGTTCCACGTCAAGGACTACCATGGATCGCATGTCGTTCTGCAGAGCGAACACCCAACCGAAGCGCAGATCCGCTTTGCTTCCATGCTGGCTGCATGGTTCTCAAAAGGCCGGCAGTCTTCGAGCGTTCCAGTCGACTACACGACAATGAGCCAGCTTAAAAAAGTCCCCGGCAAAGGTCCCGGCTTTGTTACGATGAAATCGTTCAAAACGATCTACATCGACCCGGATCCAGCCATCATTGAACCGGCTCTGAAAACCGGTACTGTCCAGGAAGCAGACGGCAATCCGGTTCATGACACAGAATCTGACCGGTCCTGATTCACCCGGAAGAATTAAACGGGAAAATAAAACCGGAAGAATAAAAACAGAGAAGAAAAACCAGACAGAAGAACGGCCCGTCCCTGCATGTACTGCAGCAGACGGGCCGCTTTTTGTTCTGATTTCAGTAATTGGCAATTGGCAGACTATTTCTTTGGAAAATGCAGACTTCCCTGTCCGTTGTTGAGCGCATAGCCAAATACCGCTCCGGCAATGCCTCCAAGAATATGCGCCATATGGGAAACGTCATCCTGCGCAGTAAATCCGCTGACGATTTCGGATCCGAGATAAAGCACAATGACCAGAACCATGGTCAGAGGAATCTCGCCGCGGGAAAATGATGTCATCGAACAGAGAATAATGAATGCAAAGACAATGCCGCTGCATCCGATCAGTCCGTTAGGCGTCACGATCATATTGGCAAGAGCTGTAACGACAGCTGTCACCAGCATAATAACTGCCGTAGAAAGCGAACCGTACTTTTCTTCGACAACAGGTCCAGTCAGCAGCAGAAGCATCATATTGCTCATGAAATGATCGATTCCCGAGTGACCGAACACGTAGGTCACCATCGTAATCCAGGTCCGAGGTTCAAGAAACGAACCTCTGCGGGTGACAAACCATTCCGATGCGATCCGGTATCCGTCCATTTCCGAGATTACCAGGACAACGGTGCAGATCAGCGCAAAGGTCAGAATCACCGGTGCATTGTATTTCAGGCGTAGCTTCATATCTTTTCCCCATCTCTTTTTCCCGGCCGGGATACCATCAGTCACTGACATCAGCCGGGCTGTAAACGTACTCTATTTTGAATCTCCGCCTGACATCGTGCAAGATCAACCGGAAACCGGTGTATTTTTTAATCATGCAGAGATCAGAAATGCATCCATACGTCAAAAACAGGCAGCCCTGGAATCCGGTCTGCCTGTCTGTCTTTCTGTATCTCGTTTTGGTCTGCCAGATGGGTTGCTTCAGTGAAGCAACGACATTACTGTTCCCCTTCGTCAGGCGTTTTTAGACGTTCTGGAGAAGGAACAAGCCGCAGTTCGAGCAAACCCTGGTTCAGTTCCAGTGCCTTTTCGTTTGCTTCTTCACTTGTATAGTCTTTCCGGTTCAGAAGAATTTTCCGGGCCTGCAAAACCAGCGAGAAGAATTCATCATCACCGTGGATGGCATAGTCGTCATAGAAGGCTTCTGAATCAAAAGCAGTTGCTTTCCGGTAGGCAATATCCAGCAGATCCGCCGCCTTTGCGGTACGGAAGGTCTGGACACCGATTTCTGAGCTGAAATCACTTGTGGTCGCGCACAGCATCGTGTAAACGCAATAGTCCGTATCGGGTTCAAGGTCGGTGAAATACGGCGCGTATTGCCAGCTCAGTTCAGAAGTATCCGGTTCTTCGCTCGCGTTTTCGTCATATGGAGCAATGGCATAAAGACCATATCGAACTGGATCAAAGCGAAGAGAGGATGAGGTTGTCATTGTACAGGTAAGCTTGGGAGCTTCCTTTCTTGCCGGGGATTCAATCTTCATGATTTCCGACTTGAAATCCATGTCTGTGGCATCTCTTTGCAGATAGACATCCGTACCTGGTTCAAGATCCAGCGAATCTCCATTTTCAAAATAGACGGCATCACTCAGATCCGGTTTATTTCCATGGCGCATATCAGCGGAGAATGAAACGCCGACCATTTCCGCCAGATAGTAAACCGGGAAATCATAGCTCCAGCAGGCAGGAATCGACCAGGTCTCTGTATGCGTTTCATCCTGATCATCTGTATAGCTTACCGTCAGCGGAATGTTCTGATCATCGCTGATCCAGGGCGTAACCGAATCACCGCTGGCAATTTCTGTTCCATCGGTCGTATGTACCTTGTACTTCTTGTCAAACGTGACGGTTTCCATTGCGTAATCAAAATTCAGCATAGATCTGCGGATGGTCAGGCTCAGCAGCGTACTGATTTTGCCAGCTGTACTTGCTTCAAGCTGAACCGTCATTTCTTCATCCTGACTGATACTGATCGGCTCGCTCCATTCATAGCGATCGATGGCCTGTCCGTTCAGGCTCATCGAATCCGGACTGACTGTCTGGATCAGGAAATCTTCAGACCAGGCTGGCAGTTCAACAGCAACCTGTCCGTCTGTAAATTCAACATGCTGGAGGCGTTTTCCATCAAACAGATGGACATCTCCCTGTCTGGCGATCGCCTGTGAATAAGTCTTTGTAACAGTGCGGCCCGTTTTTCCATCTTCTCCAACGGTGCGGGCTTTAATGGTATGGCTTTCTGACGCATTTTTAAAAGAAAGCGTAATTGGAGATGAATAGCTGGTATATGGCGCTCCATCCAGTGAGTATTCAATGGCTTCTTTTCCTGCACTGCTTAAAACCAGCGGCGTTCCATTCTCCACTTCCTCTTCGAGCTGCGAAAAGCGGACGGTGGACAGTTCTGCCTTTGAATCCGGCAGCGGACTAGCAAAACCCTTGATACAGACATTGGTGACCTGAAAGCCGTTGAGCGCACCATATACATCTTCCCATTCGCCGCTCTCGGGATTGTATACATAGCTTTCATGACCGGTTCCCATTTCGTCTGCAAGGTCAAGTTCCGGATCTGCACAGGGATACAGTTCAACCGCAATCGGTGCCGGGTGTTCGGGATTTGTAAATTCAACCACAATACTGAACTGTGTGCCGGCATAAACAGCCGCCGGATCTTCCAGTTCGATTGTATGATAGCCGGAATACTTTTCACTGCCGCTCTGGCGGGAAACCAGCGTTCCGCTTTCCGGATTTTCTCCTTTAACATCCGTATAGACCGAGACGGTATAGGACGTTCCGGCATCTGTCGTATAGAACGCTGCAGCTTCAAGAAGCTCATCCTGTTTTGCGGTAAAAATATTGGCGGCTTTACCGGTCGCTGCATTTTCACCGTTTTGCACAGCTACCGAATATGTCCATCCCATCGTATCGTACTGATAGTTGGTCTGATAGTTCTCTTTGTCTTCGAGAAGGAATACAGAGCCGCCCATCAATGATGCATCCTCATATGACATCCAGAAGTATCCATTATCGCCCCAGTCTTCACCCCAGCTGTTTCGAACCAGCCAGGCACCATCGTGCTGCGGTCTGGCACCTTCGTTAAAGTTCTCTTTTGAGAAGCTGTCATCCCAGCCGATGATCTGAACGGCATGATCGGCCAGCGCTTCCGGATCACTGTTATACCAGGCAGCAGTTTCCGGGTTGTACCCTGACTGACTGGACGCAGCATACGAAATAGAAGCCGGTCCGTATTCATAAACGATCTCCTTGATGACCTGTACATCCAGGGCCATCCTGTCAAAGTCATCCTGCTCAATAAAGAGCGGAACAGGCAGGCAGAACACATCCTGCAGATGATAATCCGCCTCATAGCGCAGACTTTCATCCGGATCGGATTTTGCGGTGGACAACGGCAGTTTTTCTTCGAGAACCGGGCCTTTCCAGGCTGCCATTGCAGCAGCGGCCTCCTGATCGTTGCCGCCTGAAATGTATGGATGATTGCTCGCAGTTTCCGTTTCTTCCTCTACTCCGGTAAGTCCAAACCAGGCGGTGTGAAGTGCAGAAAGACGCAGCCCGGGCTCCTGATCTCCAATCGCAGCAGCGGACTGGTTTGCAGCAACGCTCCATCAGATGCCGTAGACACCCTGATCCGTAATATCGAGTGCTTTCCCCTGATCGCGCAGATCGAATGCTTCCGGAAGCTCTGTCTTTACCGTCCGTCCGCTGTGCTGTTTTTTGTACTGTTCCGCATAGTTTTCGGAAAGATAGGAGAGATCCATAATGGATTGTCTGACTCCTTCTGGATGTTCTGTCCATTCCAGGTGCGCGTCGCTGATCTGGGAAGGATCAAACGTCCGGGATAGCGGACTCTTAACAACCGGAGATTTTCCGGCAGAATCTGTATCCGCTTCTTCTGCCTGTACCGGCAGTGCACCGCAGCTGAGCGCAAGGGCTATCAGAAGCGTACAGAGTTTTGATTTCTTCATTCTCTTTCTCCGTTTTCTCTTTTGTCTGTCTTTTTTGTCTGTCTTTGCGCCAGTCGTCTGGCTGCAAAGACGGCTTTCCTTTCCTTCGTCCTGTTTATCTTACGTTCTAATTTCTGCAGATTCCGTGTTCCCTCGCCAGTTCAGAACACAAAAGAATATTTGAAAACAGAAAAGACAGGGGGGGGGACAGACTTCAGGACGGAAAACTGATTCAGCTTCATTGTATCGGCGGACAGTATTCTGTCTTTGGAACGGAGGCATAATAAAAAATAAACATTTTAAGTGTCAGTTCTTTGAACAAAAAAGTTCAGAATCGGACTCTTTTCAACCAGAAAAACAAAACCGGTCTGCCCGGCTTCATCAATGAAGCGGCAGACCGGTTTCAATGCGTTCTTCGCATAGTGTTTTTAAAAAGCTGAGCGATCGCAGTCTGGACTGCGTCGTGTATTCATACCAGTCAAGCAGATAGATGAACAGTGCATGACTGTGCGGACGAAGATCCTGCTTATACAGCCGGCGCAATGGAAAACGCACAAGCCGCCGCAGCAGAATCAGATCTTCTTTTGGCCAGAGCGGATTGATGCCCAGATGGTCGACGCATACAAATCCGCCTTCCATCATCGACACTCCCGCAATCTGATCCGTTCGCTGGCAGATGACGCACTCATCAACGTTCATGACAACACCGGCTTCTTTGAGTAGTTCGACTGCTGCTTTGCATGCCGCCAGCCACGCGTCCTCAGATTTTCCTTCGTGCGCATTTTTCCAGAACTGTTCAAGATCGTAATAGATCTCCGGAGTAATTCCATGACGGCGGATCATGCGGACAAGCAGATCGCTCATCGTCTGCTCTTCTAGCAGATTTGAGCACTTCCACCAGGAATCGATGACATGACCATTGATCAGAAACAGGAAATCCCGGGAATAATGCGGATCGTAGTTGAAATGCACCTTCGAAAACGGCATGACAAGACGCCTGTTTTT
>Strawberry_p1__coassemble_2525_pt1 | contig 14112 bp, 10 predicted proteins | sample Strawberry_p1__metabat2_high_PE_023 | metagenome-assembled genome bin Strawberry_p1
GCAGTCATTATTGGGAAAAATGCTTCCGGAAAGTCTAATCTTGGAAAAGCAATTCTGGATATTAAACAGGTTCTGCGAGGAGATAAAGGCGAAGCGCCTGGTGATCCCGGAGAACGTTTCTTTAATGCGAACTCTGATTTACCTGCTGCTTCATTTGATTATGAATTCATTATTGCTTCTTCAAAAATTGGGTATTCCTATAAAAGGATGCCAGTCAGAGACTGATCTATGAGCGGCTGATCGTTGATGATGTACTGGTTTATGAGCTTACGTATGAACCTGCCCCGGTCTTTACAGTGGGAAACCTGCAAAGCATCGGTCTGGAGAATCTGGTAACAGAACGATTCCTGGATCGTACCGCATCAGAAGACGGTGACAGGATTTCATTGCTGCGCTGGGCCTATAACGCCGGCAAAGACTCTGATCTTCCGCTGATTGCTGAGCTAATGCATTTTGTTGATGGAATGCACTGTATTAATAGAACTGATGCGTTCAGCACACAGGTCGGTCTTTCTGCAGTCCATCCAGCAATACTGAATCAGGATTTCAAAACCGGACTGGAAAGATTTTTAAACGTCATGGGTTACGATTACAGACTCCGTCTGCACCAGGGACTCGATCGCAGTCAGAAACTGTATTTCGATCTGGAAACACCATCCTGTTTTATGAAAATGCCTCCAGCGGAATCAGAGCTTTGGCTGATCTGTATGCGCGGCTGTATACAACCATGAGTCATGCTTCTTTCCTGTATCTGGATGAATTTGATGCTTTTTATAATTACAAACTCTCTTAAAAGCTATTTAATTACATGAAGACGAATTACCCAACGGTACAGTGCATCTTTACATCACACAATACAGAACTCATTTCAAAACAAACGATCCGGCCAGACTGCTGCTGCCTGCTGTCTTCGAAAGGGATCATTCTGCCGCTGGATCAGGCAGCAGACAGAGAATCGACAGATCGCTGAAATAAAACTGTGATCCGAAAATAACTGCATTGGAGCATAGAGATGAAAACGTATTAGTGGATAGATAATTAGAAATTGGAATAAATCATATAATTGCTAAAAGCAATAAAACAAATGTTTAAAACGATAAGGATTGCCAGTTAAAAATAGCGGAAAATGTTATTTCCGAAGTCTTATACAGATTCCACAATCGGATCAGAAAAGAAAAAGAGAACAATAGAAAGGACAGACAATGAAGAACAGCAGAAAACTCCTGTCTGTGCTCTTCTCGCTTTCTATGCTGGTCACTCCCTGCTCAGTGTATGGAATGAACAGCACAGATACCCCGGAAAGCACAGGCTCAGCACAAACAGAATCAGAGCAGAAAACCATGATTCCAGCTGTCAGTGCGAAGACGGACAGATCAGCAGTCAAAGGGCAGGCTCTACAGGGCAGTGATGAATCCCGTCTTCCAAAAGCGCAGACGAGTCACACCTATGCAGAAGGATCAAAAGGATTTTTTGCTTCACGAAACGCCACTGAAGCGGTAAATATTCTGAATTCACAGACGACCTATACGCATTTTGGTGATGAACATGATGCGACGAATCTGCAGAACATGCTCAAGTCGCTCGATATTATTGAAGACGCAAATGCCATTCGGCGCTCGATCGGAAAGAGTGAATACAGAGTCACAGATGCTCTGATGGCTCATTCACAGGTCAGAGCCAACTGGTCGTATTACCAGATGCATACCAATGATGTGTATGCTCATGCACCGCATGACTGGGTTGCCAAACCAGCAGGATGGAAAAACTGGGCAGAAAACCTGGACAATTATGGAAGTCCGGATATGGAGTATACCGGTCATGGAACACAGATCATTCCAAGAAACTCGTTTGACGGATGGTATTACTACGAAAAGGAACAGTATGAAAGCACGCCAGGTGCAGATCTCTCCGATCAGGATTACGGCCACTATAAAAGCCTGACCGACAGCTACAGTTATTCCGGTGCGGCTTACGTGTCTCATCAGATGTACTGGGGCTTTGATCAGGGAACTGCTGTGCAGAACTTTCTGAACTACAGCCAAGCCCCCTCGCAGAGCTATACAGTCGCACAGTACAGAACGCTTCTGCAGAACTATATCAATTCGCTGCCGGATGCTCCTGTCTTCTCTAATGCAGTAATTGCGGATATCCCCGAATGCACCTATGATTCTTCGGCGCATACGCCGCGGATCAGCGTGATTCTCAATGGAAAGAGCCTGGTTGAAGGTCAGGATTACGAGGTTGCCTATTCGAACAATACAGATGCCGGAACTGCAGTCGTAACTGCAACCGGAACCGGCAAATACTCTGGAACGATCCAGAAAACCTTTACGATCCGCCGAGCATCCATCTCGCAGGCACAGGTCGCCGGCCTTCCTGAGTATGCGCATGATACGGATGAACTGAAAGGTCTCTCTTTAAATGTCAGCTGTGATGGCCATGCACTTGTCAGAGGAAAAGATTATGACGTCACCTGGCTGAAAATGACAGATTCTCAGGGAATCATGGATACCTTCCAGCTGACGCTGACAGGAATTGGAAACTATACCGGTGAAATCGAGCGCGTCATCGACGGTCCAACATCGATGGTAAATGCAGTGGTTCAGGTCGAGGATCAGGTCTACACCGGAGAACCTGTCTGTCCGACGGTGAGTGTCTATAATGACGGTCATGAACTGGCAGAGAACACAGACTATCAGCTCAGTTACACAGACAATTTAAACGCCGGTACCGCAACCGTTACAGTGCAGGGAAAAGGCCGCTACTCCGGTTCCATCAGCAGAACCTTTACGATTGAGCCAAAGAACCTTTCCGGATCATCCGTAACCGGACTTCCGGATCATGCCGAAAGCCTGGATGATCTGCGCTCGACAAGACCCACAGTCATCTGTGATGGAAAAGAGCTTGTCGAAGGGCAGGATTACACCTTTGAATGGAGCGAAGCTCCAGAGTCTGATGAAGCCGACCGGATTTTCCAGCTGAATATCAAAGGTACCGGTAACTATACCGGTACGATCACGCGCCGGACTCGAAATGAAAAATGGCTGACGGATGCTGAGATCTCGGGAATCTATGGCCAGGAATACACAGGCGGTGAAATCCGGCAGAACCCGACGATCCAGTATAAAGGACGTACGCTTACAGAAGGCAAAGACTATGTCCTCAGCTATGCGGATAACATTAATGCAGGAACCGCATCCGTAACCATTACCGGCATCGGCGAATACAAAGGCCAGATTATCCGGAACTTTACAATCAGCCCGAAGTCTTTGAATGAGGCAAATACAGTCGATGACGGTTTTGTCGGCACGCTTGAAGAAATGAAGCAGCATGGCGTTCCTGTCACTCTGGATGGCCGCATGCTCCAGGAAAACGCTGACTATACTGTCGACTGGGCTGACTGGACAGATGGTTCCTGCCCGCGCGAAACCTACCGTCTGACGATTCGCGGAACAGGCAACTATACCGGAGAAATTCACAGAATGACTTTTGGCCGGTATTTCATATCATTCACTTCGTATTCTGGCATTCCAGATCAGACATACTGCGGCAAGCCGATTACACCGTCTGTAACTCTGCTCAACCCTGAAAACAGTGTCATGCAGGAGGGAGTAGATTATAACGTTGTTTACGCTGCCAATGCAGATGCAGGCACGGCAACTGTAAGCATCAACGGAATGGGCAAGTACATCGGAAGCAGGACCTTAACGTTCCGGATTGTACCTGCTTCCGTAGACCAGCTTGATGTGACTGTTGCTAATCCGAAGGCCGTTCGTACCGCAGAAGATCTGCAGAACAGTTTGCAGGTTATCGTAAAAGAGACCGGTAAACCGGCATCTCAGGAAAACGGATCGGCAAAAGTGATCTCCTTTAATACAGAGACCCGTCAGGCAGTGATTGAGCTGAGCGGCATGAACAACTATCAGGGAACGCGTCAGATCAGTCTTGTCCTTGATTCAGAAGGCAGCAACCCGGATCAGGGTAACAAACCTGATGACGGCAATAAGCCGGATGATGGCAATAAGCCGGATGATGGCCAGAAGCCCGGAGACGATAAAGATGATGATGCTGGAAAAGTTCAGACAGCTGTAATGTACCGTCTTTACAATCCAAATTCCGGTGAACACTTCTACACCGCATCCGCAAAGGAACGTGACTATCTGGATAGCATCGGCTGGAACAGCGAAGGCGTCGCCTGGACTGCTCCGGTTCATTCGAGTACTCCGGTATATCGCCTGTATAACCCCAATGCCGGCGATCACCACTACACACCGGACCAGAAAGAATATGAATACCTGAAGAGCCATGGCTGGAATGACGAAGGCATCGGCTGGTATTCCGACGATGCTCATGGCCAGAAACTGCTCCGCCTGTACAACCCGAACGCCAAAGGAGCTGGTTCTCATCATTACACCGTTTCTGAAAACGAGAAAAACTATCTGGTTTCCATTGGCTGGAACGATGAAGGCATCGGCTGGTATGGCGTTGCAGTAAAGCAGTAAGCACAGACAATCACCCGTACCATTCTTTACTTATCAGAAATTCATCACAAAAGGAGCTGACGTTCCAATCAGAAATCATCGTGGACTCTGACTGGACCGGCCAGCTCCTTTTCTCTGGGTAAAGCTTAGAAAAGCTCCCGCCAGGCATTCGTCAAACGGTGAATGGCTTACGGGAGCTGTCTTTATGAAGGGTGATTTGCTGGCTGTCCTGGTGCAGGGTACAGGAGTATGTGTCTCTTTAAGAACAGACAGGTTTTTAATGCTGAAATGATTTACGCTTCAGGATTTTCCTGATCCTGCGCTGGCTGATCTTCTGTTTGAGGATCGGTCTGTGCTTCAGTTTCCGGCTGTGTTTCTTCTGCAGGCTGAGTTTCTGCCTCTGCTTCAGGCTGAGCCTGTTCAGGGGCATGTTCTGTATTCCAGCCGTCCAGGACATCGTGCAGGGAAGAACCAGTAACAAACGTATCGTAGGAATACAGGAAGACACAGTCGGTGAACAGATCGCTTCCAAGTGTCATATCCAGGTTTTCATAGTAATAGCGCGGATCGACGACTGTGATAGAAGAGAAGCAGGGAAGCAGATACTGGATTACGCTGTTGGCATAGGAGTCCTTAAACAGCAGCAGCGTGCGGTCTGTATCGGCATCGGTTTCAATGCGGACAACGGACTGGTTGCTGGAGAGAAAGACCTGATACTGGTCTTTGGTTTTCAGTGCATCTTTATGGTAGATGCTTGATGTCTTGCTGCCATCCGCCCATGTGACGATGTAGTTCGGATTGTTTTTAGCGACGGCCAGTTCAATCTCATCATCCAGAAACAGGGATCCAGTTTTGGAAGCCAGTGTACCTTCAAAGCTGTGGGATACCGGCATCCGGTCAAAATCGTCCAGACTCAGATCAATGCCCATGGCGGCAAGCAGTGTTTTTGCGGCATAGCCGGCACCAAGAGATGTCCAGTGGTGGTCAGTTTTATAGAAGATATACTCCGAAGCATGTTCGCCTAAAGACTGACGGACATCTACACCGACGGCCGGTGAAAGGGTACTGCCGATGGTATCAAGCACAGGATTTACATCTTCTGCGGGGGCTTCGAATGGAAGTCTGTCGCTCTGAATGGATGCAGCGCCAGGGACAACGAGTACATAACAGGTCATGCCGCTTTGCGAAGCGAATGTATTAATGGCATTCACGTTTTCAGTAACCGTATCGCCGGCCGGCTTTTCCGGATCGGAGAGAAGCGCATCTCTTCCCAGATACACGCCTTTGATTTCTTTCTGTCCGCTCATTTTGCGGATCAGGTAATCGGCATGGAAGAAGAGGTTCCGTCCGGGAATCTGGTCGGAGAACCAGGCGTTCAGGTCTTTTCCTGTTTTGCCGGTTTCCATCGACTTCCAGGTGAAGTCAGCCGAACGGGCAAGCGGACGGTTTTCCGTCTGCGAGAAGCTCTGATCGGGCAGAAGCAGAGACAGAAGCATCATGCCGGCCAGAATCCAGCTCATCGTCGGAACCAGCCAGGGATTGCCTTTCAGTTTTTTCTTCATACTTCATCCCCCTTTCTAGAACACCGCATACAGGAACGTCTGCGCGCTTGCGCTGACGATGAAGGAAACACAGATGGCAAAGATGACAACCCAGCCGGCTGTCGCAAACTTGCCGTAGCTGCTGCTGGTTTTTGCTTTAAGAAGAAGGGCAAGCGTCTTCGAGAAGCCGCTTGCAACAATAATCGCGACGATGAGCAGAACCAGCGAATTCAGAAGAGCAAAGAGCGCGGCGGAATCCGCAAAGGATGTAATACCGATCAGGAAGTAGCGTCCGATCTGCGAAAGACCGGAAATAAGCGAGCTGTTGGAGAAGAATGTCCAGCCAATCAGTTGCGTAATAATCAGATAGACATGGCGCAGCCAGCCAGGCATCCGCTTGAGCCATTGTCTGTTGCCGGCATGTTCAAGCAGAATCAGACATCCCTGATACAGTCCCCAGAACAGGAACGGAAGAGTCGCTCCATGCCACAGGCCCGTCAGAACCCAGACGCACAGAATGTTCATCAGCCATCGGCTGTGACTGACGCGGTTGCCGCCAAGAGGGATATAGATATATTCACGGAACCAGCTGGTCAGCGAGATATGCCATCTTCTCCAGAAGTCCTGAACAGAATCGGCTGTATAAGGCAGATCGAAGTTTGGATCGATCGTAAAGCCGAACAGAGAAGCGGTACCGCGTGCCATTCTCGAATAGCCCGAGAAGTCAAAGTAGAGCTGGAAGAAGTACGCAAATCCAAAGAGCAGGTTTCCAATCCAGGATGTATTTCCGGCTAATGCACTGTAGAGAAGTGCGAAGTTATCCGCAAGAATGACTTTGCGAAACAGACCCTGCAAAAACAGGAGCATGCCCGCCTGCGTTTTCTGGCGGCTTAACTTATGTTCAGCCAGCTGAGGACGGAAGGTGCTGTAATTGGCAATCGGTCCCATGTTGACGCGGCCAAAGAAGGCTGCATAGACGCCAAAATCGATCAGTGAATCCGGTGCTGGTGCCTTCTCACGATAGACATCAAAGATGCAGGACAGGCATGAGAACAGATAGAACGAAAGACCGGCAGGCATCAGGCCCGGAAGTCTGGAAAGCGAGGGAAGGGCAAAGCCAAACCACACACCAAGATAGCGGTAGAAAAACAGGACAAACAGATCCACGCCCACCGCAAGATACAGAATCTGTCTGCGCTTTGACTCATCTTCCTGTGAAGAGATCAGCTTTGCGCTCATATAGTTCCACAGCAGGATCAGAACCAGAACGGCCAGAGATGTCAGACCGCCCCAGGCATAGAAGATCAGCGAGGCGATCAGGATATAGAGATTGGCGAATTTTGTCCTGGCAGCCAGCCGGTAGCAGAACCAGACAACAGGCAGGAAGACAAAGAGGAAGCTCAGGTCAGTAAAGGCCATATCAGTTTCCTCCTTTCAGAGCACTCACAAAGAGCGAATCGATCTGCGATGGATTGTCGCCTGTGTAATAGAGAGCGTAGTTGCCCTGAATGTCGACAAGCGCCTGTTCCATCAGAGCAGCCTGTTCGGGCGCATAGCCTGCATAAATTTCATGCTGGGAGTGAATGCGCTCATTGACGGCCTTTTCAAAATCCCGGGCCGCTTTTTCAGAATCGAAGCGGACTATGGCCAGTTCGTTGGCTGACATCGCATCGCCGTTCCGGTAGAAGGCTACGTCTGTGAAGGATTCAGGATTCAGGTCAAGATAGCGTCGAATGCCGGAAACACTGACCGGCTCATAAACAGAAGGGTCGAGCGATTCGGTCACTTTTGTACTGACGGCATCGAAATCTGCACGGGAATTGATGCCGCCGCCAAACGCCTGCATCCCGAACAGCACAAGAAAACAGAGAAGAACCGCAGTCATGCCAGCCTGAAGCAGGTGCGGGCTTGAATTTTTCATACAGGACTGTCCTTTCGTAGAATAAAGAAATCAGACCGCTCCGTTTCGAAGCGGCCGGATTGTTCACAGAAATGTAAACCAGAATGCGATTGTTTTTCGCAGCGGATTTCTGAAATCAGTTCGTTGCAGCCAGAATCATGTTCTGCGCCCAGAGCGGATAGAAATTGCTCTGCAGATGAACGCCGTCCGGCTGATAGATGTCCGCATTTCCGTTCTGGGTCAGTTCGGAATTGTCGACATACGTCCAGCCGCGGTCTTCGCACATCTGCTTGATCTGCTCATTGTACTCAGCGACATGTCCCCAGCGCGGCGATTCTTCAACCCGGGCTGGCGTCGCATCCAGAATCGAGTTGACGATAATCTGAGAGTGGGGAGAAACCTCGAGAAGCTTGTCGATCTGTTCTTCATACACCTGACGGTAACCGTTGTCGCCGCGGTCGCTGCCGATCTGCAGACCCATATCGTTCACGCCATAAGACAGATAGATTTTCTCTGGCTGAACGTTTTTGACGACATCGAGATAGTCGGTGATATTCAGAATCGTTGCACCGGCTTCCGCAAGAACCTGATCGTTCGGGACAAAACTGTAGCTTCCAAAACCGTAGACGCGGGAATCGCCAAAAATCAGAGAATCCTGAAACAGAGAAAAAATCGAACTCTTGCCGGATTCAATGGCAGCCATCATGCGGCTGCGCCGTTTCTGCGAGAGTGTCTGTTCCAGTTCGTCGATCGTTTTCGACTCCTGCGCTTCCAGGTAGTTCAGACCAGTCTGAAGATCCTGGCTGCCTTTTGCGGAGAGCCTGTACCACAGGCCTCCGATTACAGCTGCACAAACGATGGCAATCACGATTGTTTTTGTATGGGACTTCTTATTTACTGCGGAAGAAGCGGATGTCTTTTTTGAAGCAGGTTTCGAGGCGGCAGATCCACTGCCATGCGGGTTCTGCTGGCGGGATTTATTCTTAGATTGATTTGCCATGAATACCTCATTACATTATTTTGATATTAATTTGATACTTTGTTTGTGTTTTTTTCGTCCGTAAAAGTCTACGGACGTTTTTTCTATGCAAACGCTCAGTCTGCATGCTGGCACACGGATTTTTATAAGAATAAAAAGGATGCGTGCTTTTTCTTTTTCCTGCATTCGCTGCAGGACCGGGATTGTGGCATGCGAAGATTAAAGCTTATCCATTATCGCATACTTGCCGGCTCTTTACACACTGCCAGAAGATAGATCAGCTAAAGCTCCAGGAAGATTCAAAGTCCGCTCATTCAGGCGTTTTTTTGATGATTTTCTGCTCTTTTTCATGGAAAATTCTGTTCAGATTCTGCCTCTCTCTGCCCCGCAGTCCATCCTGTCTGCTGATCAATCCTGCCCGCTCCAGACGCAAAAAAGCGGTACACGTTTCTATTTGCGTGTACCGCTGATCTTTCCTTAAAAAAGTGGAATTAAAAAAGTGGAATTCGTCAGTGCTGAGATGCGGAAGCTTCCGCCATCTCTTTTTCATGCTGCTGATGATGCAGTTCTTCTTTGAGTTCGTCTATTTCTCCCTGCAGAACTTCAGCTTCCGGGGAATGGGGAGCCAGCTGTGTTTCGGTATGGAACAGGGAGAAACGGAATTTTCTTCCTTCATTGGAAGAAGGCTTGCGGTTCTGAACATGGGGCGTCTGCTGTCCATGCGAACTTTCGTGCAGTTCGGTTGCATCCGAGCTCTTGAGCTCGCGCTCAATCAGCAGGACCATGCAGGCTTTGATGACGATAAGCAGGAAGACTTCAAAAATATCGTAAAGCGAGGTTGCGGTGATTGTCCGCAGAATCTCAGCACCAAGCTTGAACGTCAGACCAAGAGACTGGCCGTGCAGAAGATAGACACGGGCATAGCGTTCATGACGGAACAGCTTGATGAAGGCGACAACGGTGGTAAACACGATAATCGCGATGGACATCGCTTCAAGCAGGTACATGGACAGGGAAGCGAGGTCGATGACAAACATGTGGACCAGATGCGTAGTATCCGACATGTATGTTTCAGCGGGGAGAATTGGTGAAATTGGAAAAGGCATAGAATTCCTTTCTTAATGCTTCTTTTGATGCTTCTTGTAATGCTTCTTTTACTGCAGAGATTATTTGCCCAGACAGAAGTTGGAAAACAGAGTATCGAGCAGATCTTCACGGTGGACTTCGCCAAGAATTTCCTTGAGATGATCGTGTGCGCTGACCAGATCGATTTCGATCAGATCCGGCTCGACGCCATCGATCATTGCCTGGCGGGCTTTCATCATATCAGCATAGGCCCGGTTGAGCAGGCCGAGCTGCCGTTCATTGGACAGACGTTCATGGCTGAGCGCTGGTCCGCTTTCAAACAGGGAAGCCAGAGCGGTCTGCAGACCGGAAATTTCCTTGTTCTGTGCACTGATGGCGATTTCATCCGGAAAAGCGGGGAGAACGCGGGGCAGATCGGTCTTGTTGACCAGAATCAGGCGTTTACGGTCTTTTGTCAGTTCGAGCAGTTCTTCATCTTCTTTTTCAAGCGGTCTTGAACCGTCAAGCAGCAGAAGAACCAGGTCGGCATCCTCGATGGACTGCCGGCTTTTTTCGATGCCGATCTTTTCGATCTCTCCGGCATCTTCGCGGATTCCGGCTGTATCGATCAGATTGAGCGTCAGATCGCCGACACGCACCCGGCCTTCGACCAGATCACGGGTCGTTCCGGCAATGTCGGTGACGATTGCTTTATCTTCCTGCAGCAGGGCATTGAGCAAAGAGCTCTTGCCGACATTCGGCTTGCCGGCAATGACAGTCGAAATGCCGTCGCGCAGGACCATTCCGGCCTCTGTTCTGTCGATCAGCTCTTTCATTCGGTCCAGAATTTCGCTGGCATGGGGAAGAAGCTTCTGAGCTGTCAGCTGCTCGGCATCCTCATATTCGGGGTAGTCGATGTTGACTTCAATATTGGCAATCAGATCCATCATTCCGTCGATCAGCGGCTGAAGAATCTTTGAGATTTCGCCTTTGATCGAATAGACCGCCTGCTTTGCGGAAGCATCGGTAGACGCTTCGATCATATCTTCAACAGCTTCAGCCTGCGACAGGTCGATGCGGCCGTTGAGAAAAGCACGCTGCGTAAACTCGCCGGCTCTTGCCATTCTGGCGCCATGCGAAAGAACGAGCGAGAGAATTCGGCGGGTAATCAGCGGTCCGCCATGCGCATTGATTTCCACGACATCTTCCGCAGTATACGAGCGGGGAGCGCGGAATACGCTGACAAGCACTTCATCCACTGGTTCGCCGTCTTCTTCAATGAAGCCGTAATGAATAGTGTGCGATTTGGCTTTAAGCAGATTTCCGGAAAACAGCGAATCCGCAATCGCGATCGCTTCCGGTCCGGAAAGGCGGATGATGGAAATCGCACCCTGCGCTAGAGGGGTCGCAATGGCTGCGATGGTATCTTCAAACATAGAGAACATTCCTTTCAGAATCCGTATCCTCCATGATCAACTGATCAGTGCGCGGGGCGCGTCAAAGGATGCGGCTGTGTCCGTGCTATATTATATTTTCCTGAAGAAAGAAATACTGTCTGCGCGAATGACCCGTCTTCTGCCTGCCGGAGCTAGTGCAAAGGAGGACAGAGAAGAGAGTCGATGCAGGCAGACAGGAGAGTGACATGAAGAAATATACGAACGATTCGCTTCTTGAACTGGCAGACGATCTGAAAGGCGGAAAAATAGCCGCCTTTCCAACCGATACAGTCTATGGTGTCGGCTGCATTTACGGAGACCGCAAGGCTCTGCATGCACTGAAGAATATCAAATGCCGTCCGGAAGAAAAGCCGATCCCCATGATGGCCTCTTCGCTTGAGCAGGCTGCCGATCTTGTCGAGCTCAACGACATGGCAAAATGCCTTGCAGAAGCATTTCTGCCAGGCGCAATGACACTGATTGTACCAGTCAGTGCGAAAATGGACAGAGAATTCACCAACGGAAAAGAGACTGTCGCTCTGCGGGTTCCCAATGCGCCCCAGCTGCTTGAAGTCATTGAAGCGTGCGGAAAGCCTCTGATGGTCAGCTCCGCCAATATTTCCGGACAGCCGGCTGCCCTGACCTGTCAGGAAGCCGTGGAAATGCTGCCAGGACTGGATGGCGTTCTCGACGGACCGTGCCGGGTCGGCATTGCCTCAACAATCGTTGACTGCACAAAAGACCATCCGGTTATCCTGCGTGAGGGCCCGATCAGCCAGGCGCAGATTGACGCGCTATTCTAAAACGAAGTCATCCGTTCTCCTTATGTATATCAGAAAGAGACGGCTCATTTCAGGGCGGATTTGACAGGCACCTGAAAAGTGAATAGTCTGATACAGAAAGCGTTTTTTAACGATTGCGTGCCTGTTTTCCATACAGGCATTCACAGAAAAGACAGGCTGAGCAGATCGTTCAGCCCTGCCATGCGGAATCCGTTCCGCCATAGTGCAGACAGAACAGAATGCATACAGAAAGGAAGTTTGTTATGGGTCAGAAGACAAAAGACACCGTAAAGCTGAGCGAACAGGAACGTGTACGCCGGCAGAAAATGCAGGATCTGATCGACATGGGTATCGACCCGTTCGGTCGCGCATACAAGAGAACACATAAAACCAGCGATATTAAGCCGGTTTATCAGGATAAAACGAAAGAAGAACTCGAAGAGCTTCAGATTCCGGTTACCGTAGCCGGCCGTATTATGACCAAACGCCGCATGGGAAAAGCCGGATTCATGCACATCCAGGACCGTGACGGCCAGATTCAGATTTATGTCCGCAAGGATGTTGTCGGCGATGAGCAGTATGAACTGTACAAGAAAAACGATATCGGCGATATCGTCGGCATTTCCGGCATTCTGATGAAAACCGACCACGGCGATCTGGCAGTCCGTGCACAGGAGTATACACACCTGTCCAAGGCTCTGCGTCCCCTTCCGGAAAAATTCCATGGACTGACTGACGTCGAAGAGCGTTTTCGCCGCCGTTATGTCGACCTGATCATGAACGAACAGGCAAGATCTATCGCTATTATGCGTCCGCGCATCATCCGCGCCATTCAGGCTTACCTCGATGGCCAGGGTCTGATTGAAGTTGAGACACCAGTTCTTAACACAATCCTTGGCGGTGCTGCTGCAAGACCATTCGTTACACATCACAATACCCTCGATATCGATATGTACCTGCGTATCGCTACCGAGCTGAACCTGAAGCGTCTGATCGTCGGCGGTCTTGAAGGCGTCTATGAAATCGGCCGTCTGTTCCGTAACGAAGGCATGGACCAGACGCACAACCCGGAATTCACAACTGTTGAAGCCTATGTTGCCTACTCGGATCTGCAGGGCATGATGGACCTGATCGAAGGTCTGTTCCGTTCGGTTTCCCAGTCAGTTCTCGGAACACAGACCATCACCTACCAGGGTGTTGAACTCGATCTGTCCAAACCGTTCAAGCGCATCAAAATGTCCGAAGCTGTTGCTGAAAAGACCGGCATCGATTTCGAAAAGATCACTGATTTTGAAGAAGCTAAAAAACTCGCTGCTGAACATGGCATCGAACTTGAGAAGAAGCACAACTCCGTTGGACACATCCTCGATCTGTTCTTCGAAAAATATGTAGAAGAAACGCTCGAACAGCCGACATTTGTCTACCACTACCCGATCGAAATTTCTCCGCTCGCTAAGAAGAATGCGGACGATCCGCGTTTCACAGACCGTTATGAACTGTTCATCATGGGTCATGAATACGCCAATGCATTCTCCGAGCTCAACGACCCGATCGACCAGAAAGAGCGCTTCATGAGCCAGCTCGAACTGCGTGAACTCGGCGATGATGAAGCCAACGATATGGACGTTGACTACGTTGAAGCTCTCGAATACGGCATGCCGCCAACCGGCGGTGTCGGACTTGGCATCGACCGTTTTGTCATGCTGCTGACCGATCAGAGCTCTATCCGTGAAGTCCTCCTCTTCCCGACTATGAAACCAGTCGGTGCAGACAAGGACAAAGCCGATAAGAAGTAAAAACGAATCAGACAGGATTTAACCAGTACAAGGCAGAGCCGCAAAACAGAGCGCTCTGCCTTTTTTCTTTGTAAAGACACCAATGTCATTAAGTTAAGGAGGGATAAAAATCGTATACCTTGTTCATGAGCG
>Strawberry_p1__coassemble_2530_pt1 | contig 14059 bp, 17 predicted proteins | sample Strawberry_p1__metabat2_high_PE_023 | metagenome-assembled genome bin Strawberry_p1
TTATGCAGATGTAGTTCAATGGTAGAACACGACCTTGCCATGGTCGATACGGGGGTTCGATTCCCCTCATCTGCTCCACTTGAATATTCAGGACCGATTATCTGGTCCTTTTTTTATTTCTACTTTTTTCCCGATTCTTCTTCCCTGTACTCCAGGATCCTCCTTTCTTATCTTCTCTTCCTTCTTTTCCTGCAGGCCATCCGGATCTGTATCCTTCCGGATTCCGTATTCAGTGTTTGGTTTTCCATTCTTCTTTTCCCTCCGAACTGTCTGTCGATCCATTTTGTACTCTTACGTCTTTGTTACATAGCACCGGCACTGCCGATCTGTTTTCTCTTCTCCTGATCCGAATATCTAAAAATCCCTTCAGCTCTGAATTCCATGATCCAGAACTGAAGGGATTTGTTTTATGTTCAAAATTTTTAGATCGGGATGAATTGATTAAATAGAGAATTGATTGAACAGATATGGAACAGACAGCGTGCAGCTAGTCTTTTCTGGCGGCATCATCGACAATCTTGCGCAGTTCGTCTTCGACTTCCTGGCGCTCTTCATCTATCATTACGCGTTCTTTGGCGTCATGCTCGTCTACAGTGCCCTGATGGCCTTGCGAGACTTTGCCATCACGGATACTGATGACAAGGGGTACATAGAGCGTCGGCTCGCCTTTCAGGTTATTGCGGATGTAATCAGACAGATACGGTTTGATTTCATCGCGCTGTTCGTCGGTATACAGACGCGTCTTTTCATCATCGCGCGTACGGACATACAGAACTTCTACGCCCTGTTCTTTGGCAAGCTCGCTGAGAATCGGAACGACTTCATCGCACCACGGACAGTCCGGAAAGCCGAAGTACACCAGAGCGCTGTCTTTGGTCTCAAAAAGGTCGATTGCTTCATCAAAGCTGATGGGCGTATACGACTCAACCAGGCGCTGATATTCCTCACGGGGGCTCTCTGAAGCCGCCTCACAGCTGCTTTCATCAGCCGGGCAGCCGTAGGGCTTCGATGAGCCTTCAGCGCTCGACGAAGCCTTTTCTGAGGCATTAGAAGCAGGAGCGGCGCAGCCTGCAAAAAGAAGTGCGACAGCGGCAAGCAGGGCTGCAGATTTTTTCAGTACATTCATCAGGACTCCTTCAGGGAAGCGCGTTTCTTTTCGTAGGCAAACTTGCTTGGCTTATAGAGCAGCCGGCTGACCGGCAGATCAAACTCGCCGATGTATTCGTGGATCAGAGGCGCAAAATTGTCCTTGAAATGCGTCAGACCGTCATCGAGCGATCCTTCAACGCCGCCCATGGAGAATTCCGTGCATCCTTTATCAAATGCCCACTGGAAGTTTTCCAGATACGTTTTGTACTGCGGCATGAAGCGGCGGAACCGCTCATCCATGCCCGCATACAGCATCTCTGCGCTTTTTCCATATTTTACAGAAAGGACGCCGGCAATCGGACGGACTTCGTCACTTCCGACCTCTTTGATGATTTCATCGACGATATTCATATCTTTCTGGGCAGAAGCCTTCTGCTCTTCAAGCGTGAAGCGTTTCTTTTTCTGGTTTTCCGGCAGAGCTTCAAGCTGCGCGTTCAGATCATCCAGGCGTGCCTGGCACTCCTGTCTGATACGGGCCGGATCAGCCATTGCCAGCATGATAATGGAATCATCGCCATACGTATCCAGAAGCTTTTTGAAGTACTCCCGGTTTCGAAGCGATACATGCTTGCGGGATTCGGTCATGGCGACCATAGCCGCAAAATCATCGAGCAGCTCATCCCGTCCGGAAATAATGTCCAGATGGCGCTTCTCAGCCTCTTTGACGAGCTTTTTGGTCTTCTTTGGCATTGCGGCAAGAAGATCTTCCGGCTTGTCGAGAATCGAGTGGAAACGTGCCTGAATGGCTTCTTCGATCTTCATGGAAAAGCCCTGGTGGATCGCACCGGCTTCTTCAAGCGATTTTACGTATTTCTCATTCCCGTTTCTGGGACGTTCTTTGTCATAAGAAGGATAGCGGCCGACTTCAATGCCCGGATCGAACTTGATAAACAGCGTACGGTGCTTCTTTCCTTCTTTTTTCAGTGCTTCAAGAAACGCACGGACTGTTTCCTGATCGTCATAGTCAACGATCGGGCCGCGCGGAATATACATCATGGTAAAGCCGCCTGGTAGCCGTTTGATCAGAACAAGGGCTGTGCCGACAAGCTCCCCGTCTTTATACAGGCCTGTGTGCAGATGATTCCAGTTGGATTTGATCTGCGCCCAGCTGTAGGACTGAAGAAGATTGCAGTAAGGCGAGTTTTCCACAAACGCATCAAACTCCTCCTTTGGAATCTCCGTCTCTAAACGATATGTACTCATTCGTATCAGCTCCCCTTTCAGAATCCTGCGGATTCTCTGGACGGTTCCAGTCAAAAACTCAGTCTATTATACGATGTTCCTTTGATGAACCGAAAATCATGAATTCCACATTTTCACATATCCTCTTTCCGGAATCATCCTGTCCAGATCAGCATCCGAAGCTAGAATCGTTCTACTCTTTCGGACATAAAAAATGACCTTTCCTCATCTGAAGAAAGGCCATTTTTTAAAGTATATTAACAGAGCACGCTCTGTTGTATTCTTCTGGGGCGGCTGACGCGATTCGAACGCGCGCATGACGGAGCCACAATCCGCTGTGTTAACCGCTTCACCACAACCGCCATCTGAATGCTTAGTTATATTATCTTCCCTTCAATAGGATGTCAACTTTTTACCTCAATTTCTCAATTTTTTCTTTGCGCCCAGCCGCTGGCCCGGACTCCAGGCAGAAAAAAGAAGAGCAGAACCAGATTCTGTCCGGTCTGCTCTTCTGATTGAGTTCATTTTGGATGTGTTTTTAGTCGTAAGGCTTGTAGATGGCTTCTTTTTTATCGAAGTCGATGAAAATCTGGAAAGCGTTGCGGTTTTCATCTTCATCCCAGATCTCAACGAAATGCGGAGTGACTTCGACAAGAATCTCTGTATCTTCATGCGAATAGGCGTTGTAGGACTGCCAGAGGTATTCCTTATATTTCTTTTCGAAGACGCGTCCTTCTTCTTCGGTGACCAGTCCGGTGATTTTGGCTTCACCCTCAACCTGCGTACCGTTGAAGCACATTGCTACGCGCGCGTTTTCGTAAAGCTGCCTGGTCTTGCGGAAGTTCTTGTCTGTCTTGAAGTAGATCTTCTCGTTGTAGAAGATGCAGGAAACATTGCGCACCATCGGATAGTTGTCATGGCAGCTTGCAAGAGCCATGATTTTCCAGTTCCCCAGCTTGCCGTGATAGATTTCTACGGCTTTTTCAAAATCCATTGTTTTTTCCATTGTATTTATCTCCCTGCCGGTCTCTTCCGGCTAATCGATCGGATTGTCTGTATTATGCCGGATCTGCCGGCAGAACGGGCTAGATCAGGTTGGCTACGCTCAGAAGAATCACCACAGCCGTAATCATGAGAAACGTTCCGACAACAGCCATGGCTTTTTTATCCGAGACATGCTCTTCTTCTTTTTTCTGAATCAGGCCGGAGCGCTTGAGCGCATTGGAAATCGGCTTGTAGATCAGAAGCAGAATGACAGAGTTGATCAGGCACTTGAGGACGTTGAAGAGCGCAATTGCCGGAAGCATGGCCACAACAGCCTCTCTTGGCATTCCAAAGTAGATCGGATCCATGACGTAGTTCCACAGAAGCATGGCCAGAACCTGTACAACCATACCGGCTACAAGGCCGATAAATGCTCCGTTTTTGGAATGCATGCGACGGTAGATGACGGCCGCTGTACAGACAAAGGTACAGCTTGAGAGAACGTTCATCATCCAGTCGATGATGTTGCCTCCGCGAAAGAGCAGCTCAATTGCAGAGGAGATCGCCGAAACGATCGCAGCGGACCAGGGTCCTAACAGAAAACCGGCCATTCCGATGGCGACGTCTTTCGGATCGTAGGTCAGAAAGCCCAGCGAGGGTACAAGCGGGACGCGGAGCATCAGGCAGAGTACCGCTGCCAGGGCGCTCATCAGCGCCAGGGCAGTCATTTTCTTTGTTGAAATTTTTTTCACAGTGTATTGCACCTCCTGTTCACAAAGAAAACCTGCAATAGTCCATCTTCCAGGTTTGTGTACAGAAAAATGCGCACAAAAAAAGTTCTTCTTTCATCCAGACTTTAACTGTTGCTGCCGGAATTTCACACGGCTCGGCCCGAAGGTTCGCGGAGTTTACCGCCAGTAGGGAATTTCACCCTGCCCTGAAGAATGGTTTGCGTCTTTTATTATAAAAACCCTGTCAATTCGGTCAACTCTCAGAGATCATCACTCATTGCTTTTTGCAGGAAACATGATTCATGCCTTCATACAGTCTCTCTGCGCGCAGTTTGGCTCTGTCTCTGCCTGCTCTTCCTTCCGCTGCTTTTCTGCCGACAGTGCGCTGGTCTGCCTCTGGTCTTCTCCACTTCTCTTTAAGCACGCTCTGTTCCATGACTGCGGCGGTGAACTAAAATGAAGACATAGATCCGGGGTGTTTTTTGATGAATCCGGATCAGAAAGGGAAATCGAAATGCCTTCAAAAAAAAGAAAAAGCCCGCTGGGTTCGAAAGATGTCTCCAGACCGGGCGGAAGCTTTATGTACCAGGGAAAGAGTGTCACCATTCTGCTGAACGCAAAAAACGGACAGGCCGCTTTTGAAATTGATGGAAAGCGTGTGGAAGATCCGCAGGAACAGGATGCGCTTGCGGAATACTTTCAGAGCGTCAACCGCCTGAGCAAATAGAAAAACGCATAAACAGCTATCTGGCCGGTCATGGGACCGGTCTTTTTCGTATCAGCGTGTTCGCATCTGACTCTTCACTTTGAAAACAAAAGGGCGTCGAAACAGTTTCCCTTCTGCTGGATGAACCTGTTCCGGCGCCCTGCCGTACTCTGTTGATTTATTTCTTCTTTGCCGGAATGAAATGAACTTCCAGTTCCAGATCTGCGCCTTTTTCTTCTTTGACGCGCGCCTGTACCTGGCGGACGAGTTCAAGGAAGTCAGTGCAGCTTGCTTCGCCATCATTGATCAGAAAGCCGGCGTGTTTGGTCGATACCATCGCATCACCTACACGAAGGCCCTGCAGGCCACATTCGCTGATCATTGCGGAGGCATAGCCGGTCTTTGGACGTTTGAACGTACTGCCGGCTGAGGCTTTGTCCATTGGCTGTTTTGAATAGCGCTTTTCGTGCAGTTCATCGATTTTCGCACGGACTTTTGCGGGATCTTCACTTTTAAACTGCAGATCTGCGTAAACGACAACGCCAAAGTGATCAGTGAACCAGGAATGACGGTATCCAAGATCGAGATCGGCCGCTTCGACTTCATGAAGCTCGCCGTTTTCATCGAGATAGCCTACACGCAGCAGAACATCTTCATACTGGCCATCGTATGCTCCGGCATTCATGATGACTGCACCGCCCACAGTGCCTGGAATGCCGCTGGCAAACTCAAAGCCTGCAAGACCATGTCTTGCCAGGTAGTCTGCAAGATCGCCGTTCTCGGTACCTGCAAGGACGCGTACAGCGCCGTTTCCAAGCTCGCGAAGACCCGAGAATTCTTCGCCAAGATGAATGATCCAGCCATCGTATCCTTCGTCTTCAAAGAGCACGTTGCTTCCGTTGCCAAGTACCATCAGACGCTGATCGCTGTCTTGGTTTTCTCTGAGAATTTCCTGAATGTCTTCAATCGACTGCGGTTCATAAAACCGTGCAGCCGGACCGCCGATTTTCAGCGTGGTCCAGTCTTTGAGCTTTTCTCCAATCCTGTATTCCATAACCGTCTCCTTCTTGTACTGTCATGGATGTATATTTCTGCTCCATGACGTATGGTCTGACGTCTGAGCGTCCTCGTCCTGGCTGTTTTTATATGTTTGCGGCGCAGGCGGCGCTCAGAGCGATTCTGAACTGATTTCTGTAGATTTCTGGTCTTTGCTAACCGGATGATTTTTGCCCTCACAGGACGCAAGATCCTGTTTTTTACTGCATGGCGTTCTTCTCCGGTTTTTCATTCTTCACTCTAACATATCCGAACCGCTTTGTTTTTCTGAAGTCAGAAGACGCCTTCTGGACCGAATTCCGACATGGACTGGTACAAGTCCGAAAAAGCGAAAGAAAGCGCTCTGGCTGCACGTATGTACAGGACAGAGCGCTTATTTGTATGATCAGAAACCTTCGGCTTTGTCTGAATGAACTGAGTGAACAGAGTGTTCTGTTCAGTCGGAAGAGCCGGAGACATGCAGACGGTTGATAGCGCGCTGCATGGCAAGCTGAGCGCGGCGCATTGTATCGAGGTCGCTGGTCTTTTCCAGGCGCTTTTTTGCACGCTCTAAAGCGGCTTTTGCACGCGGGATATCGATCTCAGAGCGGCCTTCGATGGCGTCGGTCAGCAGGGTTGCTGAATTGTTGTGGAAATGCAGAATGCCGCCGGAAATGGCGTAGTCCTGCTTTTCCTGTTTTTCGTCCACCAGAACAAGCTGGCATGGAACAAGCGAAAGAACCACAGGCATATGGTTGCTGAGCAGCGTAAATTCACCCATGACGCTTTTCGCGTGAATGCTGAACACCTTCTCTTCGAGATAACGGCCCTCAGGCGTGACGATTTTAAAGTCGATCACTTGGATTCTTCCTCGATCAGCTTCGCCTTTTCGACAGCCTGTTCAATGGAACCGACAAACATGAACGCCTGTTCCGGCAGATCATCGTATTTACCGGAAAGAAGCTGTTCAAACGAGTCGATGGTCGTTTCAAGAGGGATGTATTCACCCTGAATGCCGGAGAAGACTTCGGCAACATGGAACGGCTGAGAAAGGAAGTTACGCACACGACGGGCACGGTTGACGATCTTCTTGTCTTCTTCAGACAGTTCGTCCATACCCAGAATGGCGATGATATCCTGCAGTTCGTTGTATTTCTGCAGAATCTCCTGAACGCCGCGGGCAACTTTGTAATGACGTTCGCCGATGATCATCGGATCGAGCATGCGGGAGCTAGACTCGAGCGGGTCTACGGCCGGATAAATACCGAGCGCAGCGATCGAACGGTCAAGAACTGTTTTCGCATCGAGGTGAGAGAAGGTTGTCGCCGGAGCCGGGTCAGTCAGGTCATCGGCAGGCACGTAAACAGCCTGAATCGATGTGATCGATCCGTCTTTGGTCGACGTAATACGTTCCTGCAGCTGACCCATCTCGGTAGCGAGTGTCGGCTGATAGCCTACAGCGGAAGGAACACGGCCAAGCAGGGCGGATACTTCGGAACCTGCCTGGGTGAAACGGAAAATGTTATCGATGAACAGAAGGACATCCTGATGGTCATGATCACGGAAATATTCCGCCATAGTCAGACCCGTCAGAGCAACACGCATACGTGCGCCAGGCGATTCATTCATCTGTCCATAAACCAGAACGGTCTTGTCCAGAACGCCGGAATCCTTCATTTCGTAGTACATGTCATTGCCTTCACGCGTACGCTCACCAACACCTACAACGACAGATTTGCCGCCGTGCTCGGAAGCGATGTTGTGAATCAGCTCCTGAATCAGTACCGTCTTACCTACGCCGGCACCGCCGAACAGACCGATTTTACCGCCTCGTGCATACGGAGTCAGAAGGTCAATAACCTTAATACCGGTTTCGAGGATGGCAGAAGTGGTGCTCTGCTCATCGAATTTCGGAGCCGGACGATGGATGGACATCGTTTTTTCTGTGTGAACCGGGCCGAGCTCATCGATCGGCTCGCCCAGTACGTTAAACATACGGCCAAGTACGTTTTCACCGACAGGTGCCTGAATCGGCTTGCCTGTGTCGATGGCTTTCATGCCGCGCACAAGGCCGTCCGTGCTGCCCATTGCGATGCAGCGGACAAGGTCGTTGCCGATTCCCTGTGCGACCTCGACGGTTAAAGACGTCCCGTCCGGTCTGGGAATGCGGATCGCCGTCAGAAGGTCCGGAAGCTTTCCGTCCGCAAAACGGATGTCGACAACCGGTCCGACAATCTGCGTTACGACCCCTGTATTCATAATTTGAGTTTCGTCCATGAACGAGTGACGTCCTTTCTACTTCAGAGCGTTGGCACCGCCAACGATTTCTGTGATTTCCTGTGTGATTGCGCTCTGTCTGACGCGGTTGTATTCGAGGTTGAGTTTTTCCTCAAGCTCGTCCGCGTTATCCGTCGCGCTCTCCATAGCCATGCGTCTTGAAGCCTGTTCGCTCGTCTTGCTTTCCATATACCGTGAGTACAGGACCGATTTGGAAATCATCGGAAGCAGTTCGGCCAGCATGGTTTCACGGTCCGGCTCAAAGAGCGTCTCGCCGGAGAACTTGTTGTTCGTCGCTTCTTCATCGGCTTCTGGGGGCAGAAGGGTCTGCACTTCCGGCTCAAAAGTCAGCGTGTTGACATATTTTGTATACAGCACGCGGATGGCGCCGATTTTATGCTCGTTGTAAAGCTTGATCGCCTCATCGACATAGGAAGCGAGTTCGCTGTAGGCATCTTCTTCGGAAAGATCCGCTAAAGCGCCGTGCAGACGGATTCCATGGCTGTTCGCAAAGGAAATGCCATGGGTACCGACCATGACAACATAGTCATTGGGACGGACCGAATTTTCGAGTTTGCGGAAGACATTGGAATTGTAGCCGCCGCAAAGACCCATATCGGATGTGATCACAAACAGGAACGCCGGTTTTGAATCATCTGCTTTTAAAAGCCGGCTGCCGGCGTCAGTATGTGACAGGACAAACGCGAGAAGGTCCTGAAGCGAACGCGCATATTCGCGGTTGCGCTCCATGGCCATGCGGGTCTTGTTCAGCTTTGCTGAAGCGACCATCTGCATCGCGTTGGTGATTTTTCTGGTTGAACGCACGGAAGCAATCCGGCTTTTGATCGCCTGCTTGCTTGCCGCCATTTTAGAGTCCTGCCTTTACTTTGTAGTCCTGGACAAATGCGGACATCAGCGACTTCAGACGGGCGATCATCTCGTCATCGAGCGCTTTTTTCTCCGCGATTTCCTGGAGGATTTCCGGATACTCGCTCCGGAAAAACATCAGCATCTTGTCTTCAAAGTCTTCGACTTTATCAACAGGAATGTCCTTGAGGAACTTGTATTTGCCGGTAAACAGAGACAGAACTTCTTCTGGCATCGTCATTGGGGCGTACTGCTTCTGAACAAGCAGACGGGTCAGACGGTTGCCGTGGTTGAGGACTTCTGCAGTTGCTGCATCAAGATCCGAACCGAATTTGGAGAAAGCTTCCATCTCGGCAAACTGAGCAAGTTCAAGTTTCAGAGACCCGGATACCTGCTTCATCGCCTTGACCTGTGCGGCTGAGCCTACACGGGATACGGAAAGACCGGAGTCAACAGCCGGACGCAGACCGGAGTTGAACATATCGGTCTTCAGGAAGATCTGACCATCTGTAATGGAAATGACATTGGTCGGAATGTATGCCGAAATGTCGCCGGCCTGGGTTTCGATGATCGGCAGAGCCGTCAGGGAACCGCCGCCGTGTTTTTCATTCAGACGGGCAGCGCGCTCGAGCAGTCTAGAATGCAGATAGAAGACGTCGCCAGGGTATGCTTCACGTCCTGGCGGTCTGCGGAGCAGCAGCGCCATTGCACGGTAAGCTACCGCATGCTTGGAGAGGTCGTCATAGACGATCAGGACATCTTTTCCCTGCTCCATCCATTCTTCGCCGATTGCACAGCCCGAATATGGGGCGATGTACTGAAGCGGAGCAGCTTCGGATGCAGTCGATACGACGACTGTCGTATAGTCCATTGCACCGTACTGTTTCAGCTTCTCGACGATCTGAGCAATCGTACTGGCTTTCTGTCCGATTGCGACATAAATACATAAAACGTTCTGATCCTTCTGGTTGATGATCGTATCGATCGCGATCGCCGTTTTACCTGTCTGGCGGTCGCCGATGATCAGCTCACGCTGGCCGCGGCCGATCGGGATCATGGAGTCGATAATCTTCAGACCTGTCTGAAGAGGAACGGATACGCTCTTACGAGTCATAACACCCGGAGCGACACGTTCGACAGGACGAAGATGGGTTCCTTCAATCTTGCCTTTTCCGTCGATCGGCTCGCCAAGCGCGTTGACTACGCGTCCAAGCATGCCGTCGCCGACGGGAACTTCAACGATATGTCCGGTACGACGGACCGTATCGCCTTCTTTGATGTCCGGATTGTCGCTCATCAGAACGACACCGACCTGGTCTTCTTCAAGGTTGAGGACCATGCCGTAGACATCATGCGGGAACAGCAGAAGTTCGGACATCATCGCGTTTTTCAGTCCGTAGACTGTCGCGATGCCGTCGCCGACGCTCAGCACTGTTCCGCTTTCGCTCATTTCGACATCTTTATCAACATTCTGGATCTGTGCTTTAATCAGTTTTGAAATCTCAGAGGGATTTAAACTCATACACATCACCTGTCTCAGCTTCTGCGAAGCTGTTCTTTCATATTTTCAAGCCGGCCTGAGTAGCTTGCATCCGTAAGTGTCTGCTCGCTTTCAATTTTCATGCCGGCAATCAGCGCGGGATCAACGTCTGTAAAGAGCCGGACTGTTTTTCCGAACTTCTTTTCCAGAGCCGCTTTCAGACGCGCTTTCTGCTCTTCATCTAAAGGTACAGCTGAAGTCACGCGGACATTTTCAATGTTGCGCAGTTCATCTGTGAGCTTTCCGTAATCATCCGCAATGGAAATAAGCTGTCCGCTCATTCCATGACGGCAGACGATCTTGAGAAAGTCGAGAAAAACCGCCGGTGCTCCTTCGAAAATTTCGAGAAGCAGCTTTTCCTTGTCCGCACTGGGAATTCCCGGGTGATTCAGCCAGGCTTTCAGTTCCGGGTTTTCCTTAAAGACCGAGCGGACCTTGTCAAACTGCGCGGCAAACGCGTCAATCTGCTGGTCGTTTTCTGCTAAAGAAAGCAGTGCCTGGGCATAGGGCAGACCCCGGTCTACCATTTGCCTTCTCCTGCCTCATCAATGAGGTCATCGAGAATCTTCTTCTGTTTATCGGCATCAATTTCAGCGCCAAGGATCTGTCCGGCTGCTGCAAGTGCAACATCGGTAATGGCGTCTTTCATCTCGCCGGCTGCGCGCAGACGGTCGCGCTCAATTTCTTCCTGAGCAGCCCGGCCGATATTGTCGGCCTGCGACCTGGCTTCCGCCAGTATCTGCTCTTTCTCCGCTTTGGCTTCGCGCTTGGCCTGATCGATGATGGCATTGGCTTTCGATCCGGCGCTGGCAAGCTGTGCGTCATAGGCCTGTTTTTCTTTGAGAGCTTCAGCTTTCAGCTGTTCTGAACTGTCAATATTGTTCTGAATCAGCTTCTGACGCTTATCGATAAAGGCTAACAGTTTGTCCCAGAAAAAATGCTTGCAGAAGAGGACGATGAGCAGCGATGAGATACAGACAAGCAGAACATCCTGCCATGAGATGCGCAGGTAGTTGTCAATATTAAAATCAATCATCGTTCCACCGCGTCGTTAGATTACGAAGATGAGCAGAATTGCGACGATCAGAGCGTAAATACCTGTGGTCTCGGCAAGAGCGATACCAAGAACCATGATGGACTGAATTTTTCCGGATGCATCCGGGTTGCGTCCAACAGCTTCTGCACCTTTCGATGCTGCAATACCCTGACCGATACCAGGGCCAAGGCCGGCGATCATGGCGATACCAGCACCAAGGCAAGCCATACCTTTTACGAATTCGGCGTTAAAAATACCATCCATAGAAATGTGTTCTCCTTATATGCTGAACAGACTGTGTTCAGCTGTTTTCGCGCGTTTTCTGCTTTAAAAACGCGCCTGTGGAAGGCGCAGGAAATACAGTCCGCAGGCAGCTTTCGCTGTCTTTCTGTTCTGCGCAAAACAGACGGGCCGGACTGTGTGAACTAATCTTCCTGCTGTGCGACCTGCTGGCCGAGGAAGTAGGTTCCAAGAGTAAAGAAAATGTAAGTCTGAATAACACCTGAGAAGACATCAAAGTACATATGAATAAATGGTGTCAGGGTGAGACCCAGATAGCCCCACGGGGCAATCGATTTGATCAGCGTGTAGATCAGCAGAGAGATAATCGTACCGGCCAGAATATTACCGAACAGACGCATCGTCAGCGAAATCGGCAGAGCAAGCTCACCGATGATGTTCAGAGGTGTCAGAAGCCACATTGGCTCAGTCAGCTCTTTCATACGTGCTTTCAGACCGGCTTTGGTAATACCGTGAGTCTGAATCATGAGGAAGAACATGAGCGCAAGTGTCGCGTTGAAGGAAATATTGGAAGTCGGGTTCTGGAATCCGACCAGACCGGTCAGGTTGCTGACCAGCATGCAGACCATTAGTGTGCCGAAAATCGGCAGATAGTGTGCTGTTGTTTCTTTCAGGTTGCCCTGAATAACATACAGGCACAGGTTGTAGAGTTCCTCCGACCAGTACACCAGACCTTTTGGTGCCTTGGACGGATCAGCTTTTTCAATTTTGCGTCCGGCAAGCCATGCGACAAATCCGACGAGCAGGCACACTACGAGCCAGACAAGAATGGACTGTTGAAGACACAACTTGAAAGAGCCGATTGTAATGACAATTTGAGAAATGTCAGTATTCATTAGCTCTCCTTCCGCTGCGAGAGCGCATAAAAAATCAGGCTGGCTTTCTGCACTGCCAGACCAACAAGCATAGCAGCTGCAGAAGCGCCAAGAAGAGCACCGCTCGCGAGCACGGCTAAATACATCAGATAGCGAAGGATATATGAACTCCTTCCCTTCTTTTTATTCTCGGTTTCATCGCCTCCAAGTTTTGTCATCTGCGACCAGATCATCCGCAAAGAAAGCATTCCGGCAGCACTGCCCAGCCAGAGGCCGGCCAGGATGCCCAGAATCCACCGATATCTGAAGGCAAACAGACAGATCGCAGAGAGGATGACATCAAGAATCAGCGTGATTCGCAGAGAATAGCGAAGCATCGCCTGCTGTTCCGGAAAGGAGCGGCTCATCAGTTCTTCCTGCCCTGCCCGGTCTTGTCTTTCTTCTTATTACGGTAAATAAGAACGAAAAAGCTTCCGATGATTGCATACAGAATCAGCACAATCATCCAGACCGGCGACATGTTTGTCCATGAATCGAGCAGATAGCCGATCCAGATGCAGACAAGCAGATTGACAAGAAGAAACCCGCCGAACTTCATCGGAGTCATGGGCTTACTTCGTACCGAAAATCCGGTCTCCCGCGTCACCGAGTCCCGGAACAATATAGCCGTTTTCGTTGAGATGATCATCGAGCGCCGCAAGATAGATATCGACGTCTGGATGATGCTCTTCGACATTTTTTACGCCTTCCATGGCGCCAACCAGGCAGACAAGTTTGATGTTTTTCGCACCCTGTTTCTTGACCATGTCAATCGCCGCGACAGCGCTGCCGCCTGTAGCAAGCATCGGATCGACAACGATCGTGACAGCCTCAGGCATGTTCTTCGGGTATTTCTCAAAGTAAACATGCGGTTCAAGGGTTTCCTCATCCCTGAACAGGCCGATGTGGGCAACTTTGGCGGTTGGAATCAGGTTCAGAATGCCTGTGGTCATACCAAGGCCTGCACGAAGGATCGGAACGACAACAACGTCTTTGGCCAGTTTGGAACCGGTCATTTTCGTCATGGGGGTTTCAATTTCCACATCCGTCAGCGGCAGGTCTCTTGTCATTTCATAGACCATCAGGGAGCCGATTTCGTCAAGGTTGTCTCTGAAGTCTTTTGTGCTGGTATCTTTGTCGCGCATGATCGTCAGCTTGTGCTTGATCAGCGGATGGTCGAAAACTGTCAGCATAGCAAATCACCTTCCTTTAACGTACAAATTATATCAGAGACCGATTCACAGAAAGCATCTTGCCCTTGCAGATCTGACCTCTGAATTCCGGGGACTATTCCGGATCAGATGAGAAACCTCCTCTGATCCATGACTATAGTTATACACTTCTTTTTAGAGGCAATTGCGCTTCGGGTGGGTAAGTCCTTTATTACAGAATGCTGGT
>Strawberry_p1__coassemble_2537_pt1 | contig 14004 bp, 10 predicted proteins | sample Strawberry_p1__metabat2_high_PE_023 | metagenome-assembled genome bin Strawberry_p1
CTCCTCTGGTTCAGGAACTTCAGCGAGGTTTACGACTTTAACTTAATGACATTGGCTTTTTCTGCCCCTGCAGCTGGAGAGGAGATCCGTCTGGTCATGGTCTGAAGCGCAAAAAAAAGCCGACAGCGTTAGGCTGCGGCTTTTTCTTCTGCGGGGGCGGAGATGCGTCCGGCTTCTTTGAGCCATTCGCTGACCTTTTTGAGTTCGGCTGGGAATGTCTTGAAGTCCTTCAGCTTCCAGGTCCAGTTGGGGGCATCTTTGTTTTCCGGATCATTGATGCGGCCCTGTTCCTTGAGTCCGATGACATCCTGCATTGCCAGTATGACCAGATCGGCTTCGCTGTTGATGGCAAAATGGCACACCAGATCGTGGAAGGGACGATGCTCGTATTCGCGCTTTTTAAAGAAGCGGCGCAGAGCGATCTTCCGGTTATTGGTAAACGACGCATAATCCTGCTCGAGGGTCGGCGTATCGTAGAACGATGTGTAGACGACCGACAGCGGCTGCGCCGGCTTTTTGAGGAGTTTGGTCTCAAGACGGTACTGGAGTACGTCCATGACCGGAATGGAGAATTCTTTTTCCATGCTCTTGAGCGAGGGACGGAGAATTCCCTGGTCCTCAGCGGTAAAGAGAACATCCGGCAGATCGTTTTTGATCATTTCCATCAGATCTCTTCCCGGACCCTGCGACCACATGCCGTGTTCCGGATTGCGGTCTTCGGGGACTTTCCAGATAAAGTCAAAGCCCTTGAAGTGGACGATGCGGATCGCATCAAAGTTGCGGGCTGTCCAGATAAAGCGGCTGCGGAAGGACGTGTACTGTTCCGACTTGATGTAGTCGAAGTTGTACATCGGCTTTTCCCACACCTGTCCGTGTTCGTGGTAGTGATCAGGCGGACATCCGGCCAGCTGTACCGGCTTTCCGTCGCCCTGTACCATGAACTCGCGCTTGTGGCTCCAGACTTCCACGCTGCCCATATTGACGTAGAAGGGGACATCCTGCATGAGCAGAAGACCTTTCTTACGGGCGTAGGCGCTCACTTCATCGAGCTGTTTATAAAACAGGAACTGAAGAAACTGAATATAGAAGATTTCTTCTACATACGGCCTAAGGTTGATGGACTGCTTTTCCGGCCAGACCTGGTAATCCAGTTCCCACTCGGTCCAGTCTTTATTTCCGTTCAGCGAACGGAACAGCTCGTATACAGTCCAGTTGTTCAGCCAGAAGGCTTCTTTCTTAAACTGTTCGAACTCAACTTTCCATTTTTTATAGTTCTTCCGGAATGCTTTGAAGGCTCTCTGGAAGAACGGTTCCTTGAACTGACGGACTGTTTCGTAATCCACAGCCGTTTTAAACTTGTTGCAGTTGACGACACTGCTCTGTGTAAGAAGTCCCATCTCTGCAAGGCGGTCGATATTGATATAAATCGGATCGCCTGCATACGCGCTCGCTGCGCTGTACGGAGAATTTTCCTCCTGCACAGGGTTGATGGGAAGCATGGACCAGATCTTGAAACCAGCATCGGTCAGTTCATCGATCATCATGAGGGTTTTCTGTCCCAGATCTCCAATTCCCTGGTTGCCAGGAACAGAGAAAAGCGGTAAAAGAATCCCAGCTTGTCTTTCCATTTAGAATCACCTGCCAGACTTTTTCAGTAGTATTTGTCTAATCTTTCAGTTAAGTGCCGCTATTTTACCATAATTTGTGTATTTTTCATACATATTTTTTGGTTTACCCAAAGTTTCCGGCATTTTGATTGACAACTGCAAAAGAGTTACTATATCGACGCAAGCGATTATCGAGCAACACAGATTACTTGGATAAACTATCCTGAACGGATTTGATTCTTTTAGCCAGACCGTCAATTGTCTTTAAAGGCATCGAACAGATCGCAATTCGAATTCCCTTATTGACTTTTACGGTATAAATCTGCTCTTCCATCAGTGCGGCATGCAGACGGTCTCTTTCATCGTTGTCCATTGCCAGCGTTACAAAGAAGCCTTCTTTGTACGGATAGTGTTTCAGGCCGGCTTCATCGGCCTGCGCGATAAACAGATCGGAGCGTTCTTTGAGCAGATCGACGTATTTCTGCTTTTCAGCAAGGTATTCATCCTGCTTATGTTCCATGATCTGCGAGAAGGTTTCCATCGCGCCGTTGTTTACGTTTGACCAGGTTGCACGGGCTGTCTTTTCAAAGACAACTTTGAGTTCCTGAACGGCTTCCGGTGTTTTGCCAAGCAGAATGGCCGCACCGCAGCGAAGACCATAGGAAGTCAGCGATTTGGAAATCGAGAAGGCAACGACAACCGCAACGTTCTCGGAAATTTCATCAAAGCAGGTAAAGTATTTCTTGGCATAGCGTCCCTGATACGAGAAGTCGATGTAGGCGATATCGTTGATCAGAACGACAGAGTGTGTTTTGGAGCATTCGTTAAGGAAAGCGATGACTTCTTTCCACTCATCGATCGTCATCGAATAGCCAGTCGGGTTCTGGCACGGGTCATTGATGATCAGAACCAGGCGGTCCTGCTCTTCCATGACAGAACGGCAGACGGCTTTGAAGTCGGCCATGTTGAAATGATCGCCTTCAAACAGGGAGTAGGCTTTTGTTTTCAGGTTGTGCATCTGCGCCATCAGGGAATAGGAACCCCAGGCGATTTCCGGAATGATCAGCGTCTGACCGTCTTCCAGGCAGTTTTCGATCGACATGCCGACTGCACCGGTTCCGCCAGGTGTAGCGATGACTTCCTTGTACAAATTGGAATTGCCGTCAAGAACCCAGTCGATGGCATCTTTCTGGAAATCCGGGTTGCCGGTAAAGCTGGCTGCATATTTCGCCAGATGGGTGTTATCCAGAGATTTCAGAGTTGAAAATACGGTGTCGAATGCAGCAAGTTTGCCTTCTTCGGTGTACAGAGAACCGATGACGGCATCGCTGACGTTTTCTGCTCCGTATTTTTCTTTCGCCTGCCGGGCGGCTTCGACGATGACGAAGACGGTATCAACAATCGGTTTGCGGTTTACGCTGTCTTTGATAAAACTCATAATTCGTTATCCTTTCTGATTGAATAGCTGCCCAGGCTGCGAACGGAAGCGCAGACGGGCTTAAGTGCCTGCAGGCAGGCATCAATGTTTTCTTTTGAAGTGCGGCCGGCCAGCTGAATAAAGAAGAAGTACTCAAACGGACGGCTTTTGACCGGCCGGGACTGCAGGCTGTCCATGTTGAGATCAAAGGCGGAAATGACATTAATCGCCCGGGCAAGCGAACCGGCTGTATCGGGTACAGTCAGCAGCAGGCCGGTAAAGTCCTCTTCCTGCGATTCCGGCTGGGCACTGATGACAAGAAAGCGGGTGGTATTCGCCGCGCTGCTTTCAATATTTTCCGCAAGAACGTCCAGACCATACAGAACTGCGTTCTCTCTGGCACCGATCGCGGCTTTTTTCGGATCATTTTCTCTTGCGATATACTGCGCGGCCATTGCGGTATTCGGGTAGCAGACCGTTTTGGCGCCTAAAGCGTCGACGAACTTTCTCGACTGCCAGATCGCCTGATCTTTCGAATAGACCCACTCAATATCCGTCAGTGCTGCGCCCTTTACACCTAACAGGCACTGGCGGATGCGGGCATCGGCGCCCTGGGTAATGAAAACCGGATATTCGCGCAGTGCATCAAGCACTTCGCCAACAACGCCCGAATTGGAGTTTTCAATCGGTACGACGCCATAGCGGACTTCGCCTTTGGTTACCAGGGAAAAGACATCGTCAAAGCTCGAACATGAAACCGGCGTGCCATACGGAAACAGACTGCGGGTTACGGAATGCGCAAAGGCGCCTTCCACGCCGCAGTATGCCACTTTGTTTTCATTGAGCAGCTCGCGCTGGTACTTTTTGGACAGTTCCATCAGCATCGCAATCCAGCTGCTGAAGTCTTCTTTCAGTGCCGGGTTGTCTACGCGCTCCTTGCACTGTTCGAGCACCTGCTTTTCTCTGTCGCCATCAAAAATGGGCAGACCATGCTCTTTTTTATAGGCAGCAACGTTTCGCGTAGCAGCCATGCGCTCTTCAAACAGCCGGGCAAGCTGCGTGTCGATGCGGTCAATTTCTTTTCTGGCTTCTTCAAGCTGATTCATAGTTATCACCGGATGTATTTTACCATTGCTTTCAGACGGCTTTCATCTGTTTTCATGAGTGCCTGCCAGAATAGACGCCGTATGTTGAGTCGATCATGGAAAAGCGCGCCGGAATTCAGTCTGCCCCCGTGCATTTACTCTGTGAATTTCCGCTTTGCGCCCTCAAATGCCGCTCCGGCTTCTGTCCGGCATTTTTCTGATGCTAAAATACGGACAACTCTGTTCTTTATTCATCGGGTCTATTCATCGTGCACACTCTGCATGCAAAATCACAGAACAGATCAATCGATAATCTGGAACAGTGCATCAGAGCTGCAGCCCGTTTTTTATGCTGCAGTGCGAGGAGAATACATGCTCTTAAACGTCAGTCTTCCTGGACACAGCTATCCGATCGTCATCGAAAACGGATGTCTGAACCAGATCCGAGCCTATTTAAATACCGATCGAAAAACCATGCTTGTCTGCGACAGCGGCATCCCGAAGCAGTGGGTCGATCTTGTCTGTAATCAGCTGTCCGATGCCTCCCTGTTCTGCTTTGAACAGGGCGAAGGTTCAAAGAATATGCAGACACTTGAAGCGCTGCTGAGTGCCATGGTCGATGCCGGGCTCAACCGCAAAAGCCAGGTGATCGCACTTGGCGGTGGTGTCACCGGCGATATGGCCGGCTTTGCTTCTGCCATCTACATGCGCGGCATCGATTTCTATAACTTCCCGACAACCGTCCTTTCTCAGGTCGATTCATCCGTCGGCGGAAAAACAGCCGTAGACTTAGGCCGTGTCAAAAACATCGTCGGCGCCTTCTGGCAGCCAAAGGCGGTTCTGATTGACCCTCAGGTGCTTTCTACACTCGATGAAAGACAGCAGGCAGCAGGACTTGCGGAAGCACTCAAAATGGGCCTGCTCTTTGATGAAAAACTCGTCGAAGCCTTCGAGCAGGATACTCTCGATCTTCCGGCAATCATCGCCCGCTCTGTGGATCTCAAGCGGCAGGTCGTTGAAGAAGATGAAAAAGAAGCGGGTCTGCGCAAAGCACTCAACTTCGGTCATACCATCGGTCACGCGATTGAAGGAAGCTTTGAAAACTATGAATACCTGCATGGCGAATGCATTGCTGCTGGCATGCTTTACTTTGTCGAAGATGAAGCGCTGCGTGATCGCATCCGCTCCATCTGCACCCGTCTTAATCTTCCTGAAATCCGTACCTTTGATGCGCAAAGCGTAAAACAGCTGCTGCGCTCGGATAAAAAAGGAAACGAAACCGGCATTGCATGCGTCTTTGTCGACCGTCCGGGCTCCTTCCGTTTTGAAACGCTGAAGCCTGAAGAAATCGACAGACTTGTTGAAGAGGATGTCTATGAAAAACACATTCGGTGACAACATCATAATGACGATCTTTGGCGAAAGCCACGGTGAAATGATCGGTGCTGTTCTGGACGGTCTGCCAGCCGGCTTTGAAATCGACATGGACCGGCTCGACTGGGAAATGGAAAAGCGCAAAGCCAAAGGCAAGCTGTCCACACGCCGTCATGAAGCGGATGCCATTCGCATTGTCTCCGGTTTCTTTGAAGGAAAAACAACCGGAACGCCGCTGACGATCCTCATTGAAAACACAAATACCCGCTCCCAGGACTATGCGGTTTTAAAAAGCCGGCTTCGTCCGGGCCATGCGGACTGGACCGCGTTTGAAAAATACAAAGGCTATCAGGACTACCGGGGAGGCGGTCATTTCTCCGGCCGCATTACCGCTGCTGCAGTTGCAGCCGGTGCAATCTGCCGCCAGATTCTGGAACAGAAAGGCGTTCGGATCGGTACGCAGATCCGCAAACTCAAAGACGTCGAAGCCACGTCTCTTGCCAGCCTTTCGTATGACGAACTTCCCGATACGCTTAATGCATTGAGTGAAAAGGAATTTCCTGTTCTGGATGCAGAAATCGAAGAACAGATGAAAGCTGTCATTGAACAGGCTGCAGAAAACCTGGACAGCGTCGGCGGCATTCTGCAGACCGGCGTAACCGGCTTTCCTGCCGGCATTGGCGAACCGTTTTTCGACTCCGTGGAAAGCCGGCTTGCTCATGTTCTCTTTTCCATCCCTGCCGTAAAAGGCGTTACCTTTGGGGCAGGAAGTGAATTTGCCTCGATGAACGGCTCGCAGGCCAACGATCCCATCCAGTGGAGCGAAGAGGGTACGCTTTACACTTCGACCAATAACAATGGCGGCATCAACGGTGGAATCACCAACGGCATGCCGATTCTCTTTGAAACCATCGTCAAGCCGACACCGTCGATCTACCTTGAACAGGACAGCGCAGACTATCTGAATCATGAAAACGTAAAACTGGCCATCAAAGGCCGTCACGATCCGGCCATTATCCACCGCGCCAGAGCAGTCGTTGATGCGATGTGCGCCTTCTGCCTGCTCGATCTGTGGATGAGCCATCAGGCAGCCAGCGCCTTTGAGCCGGCCGAAGCAGAGTGAATGACAGACTGAATAACTGTCTGGATGCCTGTCAGTCCAATCATCTGTACAGCCCTCTCTACTGCTGTCTGTACAGTTATCTGTACAGGCTGTAAATCAGCGACAGGTATCGGTTTATTTCTGTTTTTTTCCTGTCTGAGCAACGACAGGTGCAAGAGAGGCAGGTTGGCCTTGCCTTTCTGATCCTTTAAAATAACCCAGAGACCAGAGCCGTTCTTCTTCTGTTCTGCGTCTAGTCCATCCTGACTGCCCCAGGCGCAGACAGGATGCTGCAAGGAGGCTGTTTTATTTATGAAAGTCTGGATTGAACCATCGGACGTCAGCGGAACGCTGCGCATTCCGCCATCCAAGTCCTATGGCCACCGGGCACTGATCTGTGCCGGACTGGCCCAGGGAACTTCGACCATCCATCATCTGGGAAACTCCAAAGATATGGATGCGACGCTTTCCTGCCTGACTTCGCTTGGCGCGCACGTATCCCTGCTGGATGCCTCGTCTGCGGACGGCACCCGGACCATCCAGGTCACTGGATGCTCTCCAAAAGCCATCCCGGAAAGTCAGCCCGTTACGCTGAACGCGAACGAATCGGGCTCAACCCTGCGCTTTTTTATCCCCATCGCCGCTGCCGGAAGCGAGCCAGTGACCTTTCTGGGTAAACCGACCCTTCTTTCACGGCCAATGGGTGTCTATGCCAATATTTTTGCGGAGCAGAATCTGGCTTTTGAACAGTCCGGAACCGGAATCAGTTTTCAGGGCCCTCTTCAGGGCGGACTGTTCAAAATCGATGGCAATGTGTCGAGCCAGTTTATCTCCGGCCTGCTGATGGCTGCTCCATTTCTTGGCCAGAGTGATCTGGCGATTCTTCCGCCTTATCAGTCCAAATCGTATGTTGATCTGACGGTTGAGATGATGAAACGCTTTGGCGTTGAAGTCGACCAGCCAACAGAGCATGCATATATCGTCAATGAAGGACAGCACTATACGCCCGCTGTTGTCGATATTGAATCTGACTGGAGCCAGGCTGCCTTTTTCCTGGTTCTTGGCATGCTCAATGCACCGCTCATTCTGCAGGGGCTCAACCCTGATTCGCTGCAGGGCGACAAGGTGATCATGGATGCCATCGAACTGGCCGGCGGAAAGCTGCAGTGGGAAGAAGACGGACTGATGGTCAAACCCGGTCTGCGCAAAGCCTTTGACTTTGACCTGGCTGACTGCCCGGATCTTGGTCCGATTCTGTGTGTGCTTGCCGCCATGTGTGATGGAACAAGCACGCTCCGTCATGCTGCGCGTCTTCGCTATAAAGAATGCGACCGCATCGCTGCGATGGAAGATGAACTTCGCAAATGGGGCGTTGATATCGAAAGTACGGAAGATGAAATCATCATCCATGGAAAGACATCCTGGAAACAGGAAGAGCCTGTCATCATCGATTCCCACAACGACCACCGCGTCGTCATGGCGATGGCTGTCTTTGGCCTGTGTGCCCAGTCGGCCACACAGATCCTCGATGCGCAGGCGGTCACCAAAAGTTATCCGCACTTCTTCGATGATCTTCTGGAAATTAAAGGAAAGGTGGTACGTGCATGAAAACCGTCGGTGTTGTCGGTTTAGGCGTCATGGGCGGTTCGTTCTGCGGCCGTCTGAAAGAACTCGGCTGGCGGGTCATCGGTTTTGACCCCAATGGCCATTCCCTGAAAACCGCAAAAGAAAGAGGATGGATTGACGAAGGCTATGCCGATTTCTCGCAGGGCCTTTCCCAGTGCGAACTCGTCATCTTCTGCATTTACCCAACGCTTCTTCCAAAATGGATTGCAGAATGGCAGAACCAGTTTGCCCCCGGCACTCTGCTTCTGGAAATCAGCGGCGTCAAACGCGCTGTCATGGATCCTGTGCAGGATATTCTGCGCGACGATCTTGAACTGATGTCCATTCACCCGATGTGCGGCCGTGAATCGAAAGGCATTCAGTTCGCAAATCCTCATATTTTCGATCAGGCCAACTTCATCATCATTCCTCATGACAGGAACACGGCTTCATCTCTGGTCAAAGTCAGTGCGCTGGCTAAAGACTTGGGATGCAAGAACATTTCGGTTCTGAGTGCGGATGAACACGACACAATGATCGCATTCCTTTCGCAGCTGACTCATGTCATTGCGGTTTCGCTGATGGATACCCATGAAAACGAGCACCTCGTCGAATACACGGGTGACTCCTTCCGGGATCTGACCCGCATCGCCTCGATCAACGAGGAAATGTGGAGCGAACTGTTCCTGCTCAATAAGGATTTCCTGCTCGATGAAATTCATCAGTTCCAGGACAGTCTGAAAAACTTCGAAACAGCCCTGCAGAACGAAGATACAAAAACAATGAAGGACATGATGGTCCTCTCCACTGTCCGCCGCAAAAAATTCGACTGATTTGATCTGTCTTATAAATCATCTGTTTATCATCCTGCCCGGTCTGACTGGCTCTGCCGTCAGCGGGCAGTTTTTCATTGAAGCCGCTGTGAAGTTTTCCATCCTTTCAAAGAGGGCCTTTTCCTGACGAGCATAGAATGGAGACGAGGTGATTGTTCATGTGGATTCTGTACGCATTTGGCTCCGCATTTTTTGCGGGTGTAACGGCCATTCTGGCAAAGCTTGGCATCCGCAAAACGGATTCAACAGTTGCAACCGCAATCCGGACCATCGTAGTTCTGCTTTTTACCTGGCTGATCGTCTTAATCACGCATGTCGGGGATCAGATTTCTTCGATCAGTCCAAAAAGCCTGCTGTTTCTGATTCTTTCCGGTCTGGCGACCGGGGCAAGCTGGCTCTGTTATTTCCATGCGCTCTCTACCGGTCCTGTCGCACAGGTAGCCGCAGTGGACAAGCTGAGCGTTGTTCTGACGATTCTGCTTTCCTTTCTTCTTCTGTGTGAAACGGTATCGGTCTGCAAAATCCTGGGAACGATCATGATTGCCCTTGGCACCTGGATGATGCTTGACCCGGATCCGTTTGCCAAATATTTCCAGCGAAAAAAGAACCCGCACTCCGCTCCTGCTGCAAGATCAAAAAAGGAAGCATCGCATTCTTCTTCGAAAAGCTGGCTGCTCTATGCAGCAGCTTCCGCTGTATTTGCTTCGTTAACCTCAATTCTGGGCAAGGTTGGCATTGAAAATGTTGATTCCAATCTGGGTACCGCACTCCGTACGATTGTGGTGCTGATCATGGCCTGGGTCATGGTCTTCGTTACGAAAAAGCAGGATACAATCCGGAAGATTCCGCCAAAGGAACTTCTCTTCATCTGCCTGTCGGGTGCTGCGACGGGTGCAAGCTGGCTTTGCTTCTATGCAGCTTTGCAGCAGGGCGAAGCGAGCATCGTCATTCCAATCGATAAGCTCTCAATTCTGGTCACTGTCCTGTTTTCATGGATTGTCTTCCACGAACATTTATCGAAAAAAGCGCTGGCCGGTCTGCTTGTGCTGACTGCCGGAACGCTGATCATGCTTCTTTAGATTCATAGAACCGGTACAGCCGTTTTCGCCGTACCGGTTTGTGTGCGTTTTCGAGATGCATTTTTCAGTTTCTGAAGCAATCTGGTCGGTTTTTGTCTGGAACTGTTCTATCGTCTAGTGATTCTGTTCGAATCAGAACTGTACATGTTCTGCGATGCCCGCTGCAGACTGTGTTCATAAATTCTTCTGTTGCATTCCGCCTTTGCCATATGTTTCACTTTTTTCATCCGCTCTGTGCAGTGAGGCAGTACATGATGTTCAGGCGGGCAGAATGGTCTGGCGGCATGCCGGTCTATGGTATGTCTTTAGATAAGGCATTATGGATTGCGCATTATGGGGTGCAATCCGTAAATTTGTGAAATCAACAAACATTGGCAGTCGGATTGCCCTTCTGCTAACAGCCCATTACAATAGATCTCAATTAATCTGACATTGATCTTTCAGGATTAAATTCAGAAAGCCCTGACACAGAACAGGCGAATCGCTGAAACTGACCGTCAAACAACAGAGTCAGCAGTGAATTCTGTGGATATCCAAATACATGTGATCGAGGGGAGGAAATATGAACCTCAATTTAAACAAAGATTCAAAACGCGGTTCCGGAAACAGAAAGCCCGGAACAAACAAGAACCTGAAATATCTGATTCTCACCTTCCTGATTATTATTCTCGCGGTTGTGCTCTTCATGCCAAGCTTCTCCGGCCGCAGCTCCGCACAGGAAGTTCCGTATTCGACCTTCGTGTCTGAAGTAAAAGACAAACAGGTCGAGGAAGTTCAGATTTCCGGCGGTACCGCAACGTATAAACTGAAAGGCGATGACCACGCCAACCGTGTTTACCGCACGGAAATCGTCAGTGATCCGGACCTGGTCAACCGCATGATCGATGCCGGTGTCAAATTTGAAGAAATTCCGGAACAGACAATGAGCCCGTTTGCTTCCATTCTTCTGTCCATGCTTCCATGGGTGTTCATCTGGATCCTGATGATCTGGATGTTCCGCTCCTTCCGCAAACGCATGAGCGGATCTGGCGGAGGCTTTACCTTCATGAACCCCAGTGATGGCGGTGACGGAGGCGATGATGATGACGGCTCCGGCGGCGGATTCCCGTTTGGCGGATTCGGCGGTCTTGGCAACATGAACAAGTCCAACGCCAAAGTCTACAAAGGCGAAATGACCCACACCACATTCCGTGATGTTGCCGGCCAGGATGAAGCCAAACAGAACCTCCAGGAAATCGTTGACTTCCTGAATGAACCGAAGAAATACACCGAAATCGGTGCGAAGATGCCAAAAGGCGCACTGCTTGTAGGCCCTCCGGGAACAGGTAAAACTCTGCTTGCCCGTGCAGTAGCCGGTGAAGCCGGCGTTCCGTTCTACTTCATCGCCGGTTCCGAGTTCGTTGAAATGTTCGTCGGCCGCGGTGCAGCCCGTGTCCGTGACCTGTTCAAAGAAGCCAGAAAACACGCACCATGCATCATCTTTATCGATGAGATCGATACCATCGGTAAAAAGCGTGACGGTTCCGGTTTCAGCGGAAACGATGAGCGCGAACAGACACTCAACCAGCTGCTTGCAGAAATGGACGGCTTTGACGGATCGAAGGGGATTGTTCTTCTGGCCGCTACCAACCGTCCGGAGTCTCTTGACCCCGCTCTGACCCGTCCGGGACGTTTTGACCGCCGTATTCCGGTTGAACTGCCGGATCTTGAAGGCCGTCAGGAAATCCTGATGCTTCACTCCAAAAACATAAAAACTGCTCCGAATATCGACTACAACATGATCGCCCGCGCTTCTGCCGGTACATCCGGTGCTGACCTGGCGAACATCGTAAACGAAGGTGCTCTGCTTGCGGTCCGCGACGGACGCAAACAGGTCGCTCAGAAAGACCTCGAAGAGGCAATCGAAATCGTTATTGCCGGCGAACAGAAGAAAAACAAAGTCATTTCGCCAAAAGAACGCATGATTGTCGCTTACCACGAAATCGGTCACGCTCTTGTTTCGGCGTACTGCTCTGATGCTGCTCCGGTTCACAAGATCACCATCATCCCGAGAACCAAAGGCGCATTAGGCTACACGATGCAAGTCGATGAACAGGAAAACAACCTGCTGACCAAAGACGAGCTGTACAGCCGCATCGTGACATACTGCGGCGGCCGTGCTGCGGAAGATCTGATCTTCCACTCCATCACATCTGGTGCCTCCAACGACATCGAGATGGCGACCAAAACTGCCCGCATGATGATTACCCGTCTTGGCATGTCCGACCACTTCGGCATGACTGCTCTTGAAACAGTCAACAACCAGTACCTTGGCGGCGACACTTCGCTTGCCTGCTCGCCGGAAACGTCCGCAGCCATCGACCGTGAAGTCATCGCTCTGATCGACAAAGCATACAAAGAAGCCTGCGACATTCTGAACGCGCACATCATGAAGCTTCACGACCTCGCCAAATACCTCTATGAAAAAGAGACCATTACCGGCGAAGAGTTCACAGAAATTCTTCATGAAGGCGAAACCGAAGAATAAGCCCTAATTCTAAAACCGCAAAGAGAGTACGGCAGATCTCATCTGCTGCACTCTCTTTTTCGTTGTCTGCTCTCTGTCTTTTCAGCCAGAAACAATCCATCCGCATCAGTGATCTGTTGTTTTTTCCCGCTCTGGCGTGCAGAGAAACCAGATGATCCGCCAAATCTTTGTTAACACTCATGTAAGAAATACAGCTCTTTCTTTTCGCAAATCGCACAAACCGGTAAACTATATTCGCCCGTCTGATGCACGCTGATTTTTTATGCATCTAGGCAGGCAGAACAGGATAAATTGTTATGAAATCTACGAATCCATACGGTCCAGATGACCGTTCCTATTCCCGTAAGGCAAGACCCGTTCGGGCAAATCGCCCTAAGCGCCGGCTGAAAAAACAGGCGCGTCTTCTTATTGTTTCAATTTTTGCGGCTGGTCTTCTTGTCGGGATCGCCACCGGCTTTATCTCCGGATACATTGGCCGCCAAAAAGAGCGCCAGATCGCAGGTCTGTTTGATTCTCTTGTTGCAGACGATGCAGAAGCACTCCTCAATGGAGCAAAATCCGTACTTCTTCCTAATGACGCACGCATTGATTCAAAAGTCAGACCGGAGAATATTTCAGAAGAGTTTTTCGAGCAGCTCAAAACGGATGCCCGTACCTCTTCAGCAACCCAGCTCAAGGACTATTCCATGTTGATGAACTGCGAAAACTACACCGATGATCTCGTCGAGTTCTATCTGCGCGATAAAGACCGCTTCTCTTTTGTATGGGTCTATCCGCATGCAAATGATGCCGTCTATCAGACGCCAGTCACATCACTGACTGAAGATCTCAGCACCATTCCGCACCTACTGCAGTGGGATCTGCGCTGGGGCTATCAGCCCTACCTGGATATGCTTGTCTATGCCGCCGGATGCGGACCGACCTGCATGTCCATGGTTGCTTCTTATCTGAATCAGGATCCGACACTGACGCCAAGAATGATGTGCGATCTTTCCGTTGAATACGGCGATGCAGTTTCCGGTGCCGGAACCGCCAACACCTTCTTTGAACACGCAGCCCAGGAAACCGGGCTCAACGTTGAAGAAATCCCTGCGCAGGCTGATGCCCTGCTCAATGCCGTCAACCAGGGCAAACCCGTCATTCTCCACATGGGACCGGGCAACTTCACCCGGATCGGCCACTTCATCGTTGTCACCGGCGTTGAAGATGGAAAACTCAAAGTCAACGATCCAAACTCCATCTCACGCACCCATACGCTCTGGGATGTTCAGGAAGTTCTCGATGAATGCTACAGAGGCTGGGCATTCTCAAAACAGGAAACACAATGTCATTAAGTTAAGGAGGGATAAAAATCGTATACCCTGTTCATGAGCGT
>Strawberry_p1__coassemble_2539_pt1 | contig 13988 bp, 5 predicted proteins | sample Strawberry_p1__metabat2_high_PE_023 | metagenome-assembled genome bin Strawberry_p1
TTCCGCTGGCCGATGCAACTGCGGATCTTGCCAGTCTGATTCAGCAGGTCAGTGTGCCGGTCGCCGGGGCACCGTTTGTCCGTTCAGTTAATGTTACAGATGGCGTTGCCGGCGTCAGTTCTGTGAACTGGACCGATGCAGAGGGCAATTCGGTAATCGGATCAAAAGCCGGATTCAATACGGTTTACTGCGCATCGATCACCATTACCCTGCAGGAGGGTTACACCCCGTCTGGTGCACCTCTGAATGATAACTGGCTGCTTCAAAACGGTGCAGATGAAAATACGATCGTACTTTCGAAAACTTTCCCGATTACCCGTAAAGAGCACCTGACAGTTGATCCGCTTCCGGAAGATGTCACTCTGCTGCAGACCTATAACTCCTTTAAGGCTGTCATGAATTCGACTTATGCTCCAAATCCGGTCGGCATGGGTACCCGGGAAGGCGGCGGAGAGAAGAAACGGATTTACTACACCTATGAATGCCCGGATTACAATCCTGCTCGCGGGGCTGTTAATACAGTTCACTGGACTGCAGAATTCGCTTCCTTTGAAGGTCTGAATCTTGCAGACTTTGATTCCAATGTTGCGCTCTCCGGTACGATCACCATTACCAATGCACCTGTTCTTGACCCAAATCTTGGAGCAGTGAACAGCTGGCGCGATTATACGGTGATTCCGATCGACATCACATCCAGTTTCACCAATCCCTATCGCCTTCCCGTCACCTACTGGTGGATCAAGTCTGACGGTACAGAAGAGCAGCTCTACCGCGGTCTGTTCAATGCGCCGGGGATCGGATCATTTACCATCGAAATGCGCTCCGATGCAACCGATGACTACAAAGCTTCTGCCGTCCGCCGGACCATTACGATCAGTCCCAAAGATGTACCGTCTCTGATTTCTCCGGAAAGAGAGGACTGGGTCTTCATGTCTGATGCCGCACCGCTTACGGTAGATGTCCAGTACGATCAGAACATCCCGTATCTCAGTCAGGATGATTTCACGCTGGGCACCGTCACGAAAATGAGTACAGGTGAAACATTCGATCCCTCAGACACGCTAGAGCCAGGAGACTATGAAGCCCAGGTTGTCCTGAAAGAAGGAATCACCAATTACAAGCTTAATACTCCAGTGTCCGTTCACTTCACAGTCACAAAAGCTCCCCGCACCTGGAGTGATCACTGTGCAAAGCATATTGAGCTCAATCAGAGGTACCCGATTGATCTGACCTGCAATGGCAATGGCGACTATACCTATCAGAGTTCTGCCCCTGGCATCATCCACATTGAATCAGACGAAAACGGAACGTATATGGTCGGCCAGAGCTATGGACAGGCGAGAATTACAGTCAGTGTCAGTGAAACAGATTTATATCTGAGCGATTCCTGGTCTGTGGATGTCAAAGCCGGCTATCAGACGCCGCAATGGGCAAACCTTCCCGATTCTCTTGAATACACCTATGGCGATGAAGGACAGCTTCTCGCTCCGATCTGTACTTCAGATGGCGAAAAGAGCTGGAGAGTCAAACCCGGATCCGGCGATGCCGTCTCGATTGACGAGAGAGGATATGTCACCATCAAAAAAGCAGGAACCGCCGTACTGGAATTCACCAGTACGAAAACAGAAGAATTTGAAGCCTCCTGCGTAGAAGTTCCTGTAACTGTCCATAAAAAGGCCATTACCGTAAAAGCCGATCAGCAGGAAATGATTTACGGCGATGCGATTCCAGAACTGACCTGGAGTGCTGACGGTCTTGTTCATGGCGATACATTAGAGGGCATTACCCTGAGTGCTCCGCAGAACCCGGATGCAGGTATCCATGCCATTAGTGTGCAGGTCGATGACAATGCCAACCCGAACTATGCCATTACAGCTGCCGAGGGAAAACTTCTGGTCGGTCAGAAAACGCTGCACATTGTCTGGCTTGAAGATGAACTCATCTACAACGGCCAGGAACAGTTCCCGCGCTATCAGATCATCGGCGCTGTGGAAGGCGATGAGGATCTTGACTGCTACGGATATGGCGAACAGACAAAGGCCGGAACAGGATATAAGGCACAGCTGACTTCTCCAACCAGTCCCAACTACAATCTGGATGCATCGACAACCACCCACATCTATTCGATCCTTAAAAAGGATGCTGTCATCCGCCTGCGAAACCTTTCAAAAACCTACGGCGAACAGGACGAGAACCTGAAATCAGCAGTTCGGTTTGAAGATGAACTCGCCAGAAAAGAGCTCATCGATAAGATTACCGTTATCCGTGAACCCGGAGAAAATGCCGGCAGCTATAAACTGAGCGTTCAGGTTCCCGATGAGCAGAGCAACTTTAACGTTCAGATCGCCAATGAAGGATATCTGACCATCGATCCCAGAATCGCAGCGATCGCATGGAGCTATACGCAGCTGACATATAACGGAAAACCGCAGACACCAAGTGCCAGAGTGTGCGACGGGTTAGTTGGCTCAGATACCTGTGATGTCATCCTTGAAGGCGCCCAGGTCCATGCCGGAGAGAACTACACAGTAACCATTACTGGTCTGAGCAACCCGAACTACACGCTTCACGAATACGAGGTGACATCGGTGCCGTTCAGCATTCGTCCAAAGGATGCAGTCATTACAGCAGATGATCTTCGTAAAACATATGGAACAGCTGATCCGCAGCTTACATTTACAGCGGAAGGCCTTATCGAAGGCGATACTGCCGGCCAGATTGATCTGAAACGTGCAGAAGGTGAAAACGTCGGAGACTATACGATCATCCCGACTGTCACAGACCAGACCAATCCGGACTACAGATTTACCATGAAGCCCGGAACTCTGACCATTGAAAAGAGAAGCGTCACTGTCCGTGTCAAAGATCAGACCATCACCTATGGAGATCCGATCCTGGCATTCGAATACAAAGCAGACAATCTTGTATCCGGCGAGACGCTTGCCGGTATTTCGACAAGCTGGGATGAAGATACAAACGCCGCAACCCATACGATTACACTCACCCATAATTCCGATCTTGATTCAAACTATGAGGTAACCTGTGAAAACGGAACGCTCACGATTCTTCCAAAAACCGTCGGCATTACATGGTCCGATACAGATCTGGTCTATAACGGAACCAGCCAGCATCCGGTTGCTCACCTGGATGGCATTCTTTCCGGCGATACCTGCACCTTTACACAGAGCGGTGAGCAGATTCATGCCGGAACCTACAGTGCAAAAATCGATTCTCTATCCAATTCCAATTACGCACTTCCAGCTGATGGCAGTGCCCAGACCCGCTTTACCATTTCGCCTAAAGCTGCCATGGTTACCGCTAATCCAGCATCAAAGACATATGGCGAACCCGATCCGAAGCTTGCCTATACAGTAAGCGGCATTCTGGAAGAGGATACCGCACCGGAAATTCTGATCCGACGCGAAGAAGGAGAAAACGCCGGTGAATATGCGATTACCCTGCTCATCGATAAAGAGAGCTGCCCGGATTACAGATTTGAGCATGTCAATTCGACCTTTACGATCTCGCAGCGTCCTGTAACCCTGAACTGGGATGAAACGCCGCTTGTCTATAACGGAACCCCTCAGCATCCAGCCCTTCATATTGAAGGCATTCTCGATTCCGATACCTGCAATGCAGAAATCACTGGAGCAGAGACCAATGCCGGCACTTACCAAGCCCGCATTGAATCGCTTTCCAATTCCAACTACGTCCTTTCCAAAGATGACGAAACAGCCGAATTTACCATCTCTCCAAAAAACGTCACTCTGAACTGGAAAGGCACCGATCTGGTCTATACAGGCAAAGAGCAGAAACCGGAAGCTGTACTGGAAGGCATCCTGGATGGCGACGAATGCACCGCAAATGTAGATGGCGGAGCAGTTCATGCAGGCGAAGGCTATACGGCTTTCGTTACTTCCCTTTCAAATTCCAACTATGCCTTTGATGAAAAACAGGCAAGTACTCTTTTCTCGATCCGACCGGCAGTTCTGACTCTGAATATCAAAGACGCAGAGAAAACATTCGGTGATCCAGATCCGAAATTTGAAGCCGCACTGGAAGGCTGGCTCGATGAAGAAGAAAACAGACCTGAAGTCATTCTGATCCGTGAAGAAGGCGAAGATGCCTGCGAGTATGAAATCAAAGGCGACATCACCGCTCTTACTGGCGACTACACCCTTGAAACAAAGAATGGAACGATGACCATTCAGCCGCGTTCAATTGACGATCTTTCTGCAACACTGAAAGACCTGCTTCGTGAAAACGGAACTGCACTTGAACAGACACTCGAAGATCTCACCTGGACTGCAGTAGATGGAAGCGAATATCCTGTTACCCTTGAATGCTCCGATCATATTCAGAGTGCTGGCGGAGCATACGTCATGACGATCCGCGGTACAGAAAACTTCACTGGCGAACTAAAACAGAGCTTCGTCGTTCTTCCAGCATCCGGGCCGACCTTCCCAAGAGCCGATGAGAAAACCGCACAGATTGGCAAAGGTACCCTGGTTCCGGACGTAGTGGTCGACGAAACTCTCCCGAAAGCTGAAATCAGTACGACGCATGAAGACCTTCTCAACCAGATTGCTGATTCCGGTGTGCTGAGTGCGATGGATCTGGCTGCGATCGCCGATGGCCATACAGAAACCCTGACCCTGCATCTGCAGGATCGCTCGTCTGATCTGGGTGATCTCTATCCGATTACGACACCTCCGGAAACTGAAGTTCATGCCCGCCTCTTCTCTCTGGCTCTTGAACATCCATTTGGAAATGCTTCAGCACGACAGAATCCAGGAACCGGTACTTCCTCTTATGCAATGCTGGTGACCATGGGACTGCCTGAAGAAATGCGAAAAGAAGGAACAGAACTCAAGCTTCTGTCTGTTGGAAACGGCGAGTCGACTCCGATTGCCTTTACAAAATCCGCAGATGGAACATCCATCACCTTCTCGATTGAACCTGGTATGGTATGCCATCTGATCAGCCAGGCTGAGCTGCAGGAAAATATCGGTAAGCCGGAAGAGCCAAACAAACCGGACAAGCCGGACAAACCAGATTCATCCAACTCCTCCAATTCGTCTTCCAACACCTCTTTGAAAAACGAAGGATCATCTGACTCCAGCACCTCTTCTTCCAGCAATTCCAAATCCGCCAATACAGCGATTGGCCAGGCTGCAGATCTTATGGTCTCCCTGATCGCAATGATCGGCGGAGCAGGCGGAACAGTTCTGACGTTCCTTGGTCTGCGCAAGAAGAAACAAAAAGAGGAAGAGCAGTAAGCATAAACATCCAGCATAACGATTCGTCCCCCATGTACCCATCCGTAAATCCGTAAACGTCCTGCTGCACTCCTTTTGAATCCGGCACCTGCAGAACTCTCCTTTTTCCAGGAAGGAAAGGCAGACGGACTGCCCATCCAGACCTGTTTTTCCTTTCCGCTTTTCGACTCTTTGTAAAGACAGCCTGCTTTAAAAAACGGTGCCAGAGCAGGCACAAAGAGAATAAGAATCCTGCAAACGCAGCAGCATCTGCAGCAGACCACTGTGGATTTACGACCAATCGAATCTGGCATCAAAGAGATGATTTTTCATTCTCTTTGATGCCATTTTTCACTCTTTCACGTCGTCTCTTTCTGGATTGGATACAGTGAAACTGATTCAGGGCAGACACAGATTGAGGGTCCATTCTGAGTCAATCAACGCAGGCAGTTCTGTATCTGTACATCTCGGTCGATCTCACAGAAACGAAGACCCGACAGCACAGACGACCAAAGAAGAACAAAGGATCCAAAGCCAGAGAAGCTCCGATACTCCACCAGCCAGTCCCGCGCTGCATCCATCAGAAGAGCAGCCGCTGTAAAGAGCATCGATTCAGTTGAACGCAGATCCAGAACGCAAAAAATTCGAAAGTGCAGGTCAAGGCAGTTAATAACCAGACCTCAGGATCAGACAGATCCAGATCCAGTAATAATAAAGCAGACCCACAGAACAGAAAGGAGAGAGCAGATGACACCAGATTCAACACTCGAAAACACGACAGACTCCCTGAACTGGCTCATCCCCAAAGATGCCCAGAGAAAGCTGCTCAGTGCGAGAAAACATAAAACAGCCGTTTATCTCTATGGGGCAATCGGCTTTGGAAAAACGCAGACCGTCCTTTCTGCAGTCGAAGGACTGAAGTACCGCCGGATCAGCTGCCAGAGAGGTCCGTTCAGTATCGATACAGACTCATATGAAGATCTTGATGCACTGATCATTGATGATTTGCAGCGCCTGGAAAACTGGGAAGAACGCAGACAGATCCTTGAACTTCTCAGCAAAAAGACAGACCTGTGGGTCATCCTCATCTCAAGGGCACCGATCCCAGGCTGGCTGACCAACCAGCTCTCGCTGCACCCCTTTACGCTGATCGATGAAACCGATCTCAAAGTCGACCTCAGCCAGTTCTACAGACTCATCCGCTCACGCAAATCCGACTTTCCAGAAGAACTCGTCGATCTGATCCGGGAAAAAAGCAACGGCAATCTCTCCGTTCTTCTCTGGGCACTCGAATGGTATGACAAGGCTACACCAGCACTGATTCCCTTGAATCTAAAATCCGGGAACAGCTCGTCAACCAGGTCGAATACCAGCTCTTTCAGGAATGGCCCATCGATCTGATCGAATTTCTGGCATCACTCTCCGTCTGTGACTTCTTTACAACAGAACTTGCTGAATTCGTCACCGGGAAGGCCCAGGCAGCCCTGCAGATCAGCCGGGCCAAAGAACTCGGCAATTTCGTCATGGAATCCGACGACGGCTATTTTCTTCGCCGTCCCGCTAAAGTTGCCATGGAACACTACGCTCTTAAACAGCTCGGACCCACGCTGATCAAAGACGCAGCCTATAACGCAGGCCTCTTCTATGAACTCAAAGGCGATCTGAGCAATGCCATTCACATGTATGAAAAAAGCGGCCGCAAAGACCGCATCATTCAGCTCCTCATCCGCAACAGTTCAAGACACGTTTCCAACGGCTGGTTCTATCCTCTTCGCCGCTATTACCTGGCTTTATCCGAAGAAGAAGCCGAAAGCTCACTCGAACTGATGACCTCCCTTTCCGTACTCTATGACCTGCTCATGCAGCCAGAACAGAGTGAAATCTGGAGGCAGCGCGTAAAAGACAGAACAAAAAGCGACAACGCAGCCCAAAGACGCGAAGCACTTCGCATGAGCCTGTATCTGGACATCTGCCTGATCCATAACGGCAGCAGCTCCATGCTCTCCCTCTTTTCAACCGCCTATAAAATGATGTGCACCAGCGGATTCTCACTTCCCGAATTTTCTGTCACCAGCAATCTTCCTTCCCTGATGAACGGAGGCAAAGACTTCTCCCACTGGTCCGCCCATGACAAAGCCATCGCTTTCTCCTGCGGCAAACTCGTCAGCCGCGTCCTTGGCGCCTACGGAAAAGGCCTTGTCCCCCTTGCCCTGGCAGAAAGCCAGTATGAAAAAAAAGAGTTATCAGGATGGTATCGCTAAACAAATACGGACATCTTTTATATCAACGGGACTGATAAACCAATCTTTATATCTTAGGAGTTAGAGAGCCGATTCTACCGGTCGAATGAGTAGGATCGGCAATTTTTCATAAGCAGAGAAAGTACCAATTTTGATTTAAAGAAAGGATCCGATCATCATGAATCAACTCAAGTTTGACCAACAAAAAGTTGAAAGCATCTGCGATATCATCGCTGATACCGACAACGGGTTAACTGGAAGCGATCTAAAACATCTTCTTGATGTGTGCGGAGTGCCATACGACCCACGAATTGCTCCAAACAAAAGGCAGTGGTTCTTTAATTGTTTGGCTGGTAAATTCAATCAGGAGCATTCGCTACTATTGTTCAAGCGAATAATCGAAAATGCAGTCAATCCTGCACGCTTCACGAATTTGGACAAGAGAGAGCAATATAGCTTTTTGGTTAACGGGATCAATAAGGTTTTGCTTCTAGAAGGATACAAAATAGATAGTGCTGGGGAAATTGTAAAAACAGTTCAGGCTAAAAATTTAAACGAAGTAGATAGAAGGGTCAATGAGCGCGAAGCAAAATTTCAAAAGCAGAACTTTCATCCATCGGTTGTTCACCTTGCAAAAAAGGAATACATAAGCGGACAGTATTTTGAGGCTGTTTTCGAGGCTTCAAAAGGTTTATCAAAGAGAGTGAGAGAAATGACAGGGCTCACTGGAGATGGTGCAAACCTCTTTGAAAAGGCATTTTCCACCAAAAATCCGTACCTTGTTCTGAATCGCTTGGAGACTGAGACGGAAAGAAATGAACATAACGGCCTTCGGACACTACTCAATGCCATTTTTCTGATGTTTAGAAATCCGCAAGCTCACAATTTAAAACTTGACTGGCCTGTGAATGAAGTGAAAGCTCTGGATGCTCTTTCGTTGATTTCATTTGCATTTAAGGGGCTAGACCAATGTCAGGTTGTTAAGCGTGATTAGTCGAAGTTCATGGGTTAGTCGCTTGGTAAGCAGCTCTTCGGTATAATAAGGACAATGAAAACGAAAACAGAAATTATTGATTCCTGGTCATTAACTGAGTTTGAATCAGCTCTTTACGAGCTATATCCATCAATTCTGCGAACTTTGATAAAAGACCACACGACGGGAAAGAGTATTGTTTGGGCTACTTCCAGTCATCTCGAATTTGGAGTTCCGTTTGGAGCCGACAAGCAACTAGACCCCAGTACGGTAACATTTGGAAAAAGAAACTTCTTAAAACCACGTGTTCAGAAGTCGCAGGCAGCACAAACTGCAAGAACAAAGGATAAGGCAGAGGTTTTCACTCCTTCCTGGGTCTGCAATATGCAGAATAATTTAGTAGATGATGCTTGGCTGGAGAACCAGAATTCGTTCAATGTTGGCGATTTTGGTAGTTGGCAAACTTCTACAGATCCTATTCATTTTCCTGCCGGAAAAACCTGGAAGGATTATGTTGCCGATATCCGATTGGAAATCACTTGTGGAGAAGCACCGTATTTGGTCAGCCGATATGACACCGTGAGCGGTGAAAAGATTGAGCTCAAAGATCGGATAGGTTTGCTAGACCGGAAGTTCAGAGTGATTAACGAAAACGCAAAATCTGACCAGACTTGGAATGCTTCAGTAATTAAAGCTTATGAGTCCACCTACGGTTATGAGTACCAGGGCGACAATTTATTTTTAGCCAGAGAGAATCTCTTGTTTACCTATATCGAGTACTTTTTTGATAGATTTGGAAGATTCCCCTCACAAAAGCAGCTTTCAAGGATTGCCGAAATCATTTCCTGGAACGTATGGCAAATGGATGGATTGACTAACTGTCTACCTTTTTCTAAACCGGTCAAGCTATTTGAACAATTGGCACTTAGTTTTGAAGAAGATGAGGACGGGGTCACTTTTATTGAAGACTCGGACCTTTTCGATTCAGGTGATAGCCCTTACTGTTTGATTGCAGATTGGACAAACAAAACAAACGGAAAGCCTGAAATAATTGAATTTCGAAGCTTGTTGAATCGATAGAGAGAAAAAAGATTATGAAACCATATTTTGAGGATAATTTCGAATATAACTTGATCTATGTTTTTGGTATTCCTGATCAGGCCCATCATGGGAAATTGAAAATTGGAAAGGCCTCCTTGAAGACGAAAACACCTCGTGACCAATTGAACCCAAATTCAAAAGAGCTAAACAGAGCGGCTCGTGATCGGATTGACAGCTATACCCAGACAGCAGGAATTCATTACGACCTTCTGTGGACAGAGCTTGCGGTGAAGGATGTCAAGGAGAATGGATTGATGGTATCCAAAGCTTTTTCAGATAAAGATGTCCATGCGGTCCTTAAAAATTCTGGGATAGAGAATGTGCGTATTGATGATACAACTGGTTCAGAATGGTTTGAGCTGGATTTGGATACTGCGAAGACAGCCATCCGAGCTGTCAAAAACAATGAAGCTTACTTTACCCCAGACGGAAAAATCGTATCCGCACCGATAATTTTCAGACCAGAACAAGAAGAATGCATTTCTAGAGCTGTTAAACATTTCAAAAAGTCGGATCGGTTCTTGATCAATGCAAAAATGCGATATGGTAAGACTTTTGTTGGCTTGGAGATTATCAAAAGAGCAAAGTTCAAGAAGACGATTATCGTAACTCATAGGCCAGTGGTCAATGAAGGGTGGTTCGAAGACTTCAGAAAGATTTTCCAAAACACAGACTACCGTTATGGTTCGAAAAAGAAAGGATACTCTTTTGAGCAATTGGCTGAGGAAGATAGTTCCTTCGTCTATTTTGCGTCCATCCAGGACTTGAGAGAGTCTGCGAAGATAAAAAAAGGTGGATATCAGAAGAATGATGAGATTTTTGATACTGACTGGGATTGTGTGATCGTAGATGAAGCTCATGAAGGAACACAAACATCCCTTGGCGATGCAACGATCAAGACGTTGGTGAATAAGAATACGAAGCTTTTGTCGTTGTCTGGAACACCATTCAATATTCTTGATGATTATGAAGAAGACGCTATCTACACTTGGGATTACGTTATGGAGCAGGAATCAAAATCTGAGTGGGACAAGCTTCATTTTGGGGACTCCAACCCTTATTCAGACCTTCCAGAGCTGAAAATTTACACCTATGATCTTGGAGATGCGTTGGGAAGTTCTGCCTATACTTCCTTCGAGGATAAGGCCTTTAACTTCAAAGAGTTCTTTCGTACCTTCACGGGTGATTTTAAGTATGACCATGAAGAGATACCGGAGGGAGCTCATGTGGGCGATTTCGTTCATGAAAAGGACGTGTGGTCTTTCCTCAATCTGATGAGTAAGGAAAGCCAAACAAGTGCCTATCCTTTTTCGACAGCTGAATACCGGGATATTTTCAAACACACTTTATGGATGATTCCAGGTGTCGATGAAGCTCGAGCTCTGTCGAAATTGATGATGAAGCACCCTGTCTTTGGAAGTGGTCAATTCGAGATCGTTAATGTAGCTGGCGATGGTAATCCGGAAGATCCTAATGAGGAAGCATTGACGAAAGTCCGAAACGCTATCAACAGAGCCTCCTTGAATGATACATACACAATCACTCTATCCTGCGGAAAACTAACAACCGGAGTAACAGTAAAAGAGTGGACAGGCGTGTTCATGCTTTCGGGATCATATAGCACCTCCGCAGCCAACTATCTGCAGACGATTTTCCGTGTGCAGTCTCCTGCCAATATTAACGGGAAAATTAAAGATGCTGGTTATGTTTTCGATTTTGCTCCTGACAGAACACTAAAAATGGTGGCTGATGCCGTCAAAGTCTCCTCAAAAGCCGGATCTACAAAAGAGCGGGATCGCGAGATTCTGGGTAAATTTTTAAACTATTGCCCTGTGATTGCGATCGCTGGCTCCGAAATGAAGCCGTATGATACGCCTAAACTTCTCCAACAACTAAAACGTGCTTATGCGGAAAAAGTAGTTCAACACGGTTTTGATGACAACAAATTGTATTCTGATGCGCTCTTCACCTTGGATGAAAAAGATCTGGAGATGTTTAGTAACTTGCAGAAAACATTCGAAAAATCTAAATCGCAGGTGAAAGGTAAAAATATCGATATTAATAAAACAGGATTAACAAACGAGGAACGTGAAGAGGAGGAACGAATCAATAAAAAGAAAAAGAAGAAACCTCTGACTCCAGAAGAGGAGGCGAGACTTAAAGAGTTGCAAGAAAAGAAAAAGAATCGCGCACAAGCAATTTCAATTCTGCGTCAAATTTCAACTCGGATGCCTCTGCTCATATATGGAGCAGACGTTGATTATTCAGACGAAATCGATCTTGATAGCTTTGTAGAATTAGTCGATGATGCTTCCTGGGAAGAGTTTATGCCGACTGGAGTCACAAAGGATGATTTTAAAAATCTCAGACGATTTTATGATGAAGAAATTTTTATTGCAGCCGGAAGACGAATTCGAAACTCTGCTAGACAGGCTGACACACTTGAACCGGTTGAGCGTGTAAAAAAGATCGCAGATATCTTCTCTACCTTCAAAAATCCTGATAAGGAAACAGTACTGACTCCTTGGCGAGTAGTGAATATGCAGTTAGCGGACACGATAGGTGGCTGGTGTTTCTTTGATGAAAAATACGAAAACCAGCTTGATTTACCTCGTTATGTTGCCCAAGGAGAAGCGACAAGTGCGATATTCGATGCAGATGATCCAAAAATAATGGATATCAATTCTAAAACAGGTCTTTATCCGTTATATTCCTGCTATTCAGTATTCCGAAATAAGCTAGACAAGAATCCTGAATTAGATCAAGGAGAATTGTGGAAATCGATTGTAGAAAACAATATTTTCGCAGTTTGTAAAACACCGATGGCGAAAGCGATCACAAAGAGGACTCTGTTAGGATATGGTTCTGGAAGACCCAATTTGCATCACTTCAAGAATTTGGTCCAAACTATGGAGCATAAAAGACCGGAAATTGTTAAGAGGCTTGGATCAAAGAAATTCTGGAATCCAAATGCCCAAAAAGGAGATGATGGATTGCAATTTTCAGCTATTGTTGGAAATCCTCCCTATGCTCAAAGAGATGGCGGTGGATTAACTGGAGCTAGTGCAAAACCAATTTATCAATTCTTTATCCAAACTGCCAAGCTGAGTAATCCCTCATACATTTCCATGATTACTCCTTCTCGGTGGTTTGCAGGTGGAAAAGGATTAGATAAGTTCAGAGCCGAAGCTTTAAGTGATGATAGGTTCGGAAAAATTGTCGATTTTTTCGACTCGAAATTCTGCTTTCCGAGTGTAGATATTCCTGGCGGAGTCAACTATTTTTTATGGTCACAAAACGGCTCTCAAAAGAAATGCCTTGTTGTCAATGTTTTACAAGACGGAACAAAAGTTGAAGAAAAGCGTGATTTAAACGAGTATGAAATATTCATAAGGAACAATCATGCCATAGACATTATCCATAAGGTCAAAGCTAAAGAATTCACCCCATTATCTGAAGAAGTGCTTTCTAGGAAACCGTATGGGATTGATTCAAACTACCAGTTTAGCGAGAAAGGTGACTACTTACTCAAATCAAGCAAAGGGATTGGCCCAATCCCCAAAGAATTGGTAACAAATAATATTGATACGATTGATAAGTGGAAAGTAATAGTATCAAAAACCACGTTTGAGCATGCTGGAACTCCTGACAAAAATGGCCAAATGAAAGTCTTATCTGTGCTCGATGTTCTGCCCCCAAAAACCGTATGTACTGAAACTTATCTTGTCGTTGGGTTATTTGATAACAAAGAAGATGCTTTAAAACTAAAAGAATACCTAAAAACAAAATTTGTGAGATTTTTAATCGCCCAATCCCTAGCCTCAATGAACATGTCCAAAGGAAGCTTCATTTTTGTCCCCAAGCCCAATCTCAGCATAGACTACTCTGATGAATACCTCTATAGTTTGTACTCCTTGACGCCAGAAGAAATCAAAACGGTAGAGGATAGCATTAAACCGATGACAAAGAAATAGGCAATGTTAAAAATAAAGTGCTTTCTTCAATGAAATAACAATTAAAGGACTGACTCCACCATCCAGGAGCCAGCCCTTTTCTGCGTTTCCTACTTCTTCACCGGTTCTCGCTTGATCTTCCGACCGCCTACAAAGCAATACATTAGCGTCCGGTTCTTGTACACCATCACCTTGTCGACCGTTGCTCTGACCAGATCACCGTCGAATGAATCCACATGGTCCAGCTTCTGGAGAAGCTCCAGGTAATGCTGTGAACGTTCTCCCTCGTATTGCATATCTCTGATCTTGGCAGCTAACTTGGCATGGTCTTTTTCAAGTTGCTCGTATTCGATGAGCAATTGATTGTAGGCTTCGTTGAAGTTGGCAGGCGTTTCCTCGATCAACTTCTCGGCCTTCTCAGCGATCTTCTCCATCCTTACCTGGATGCGGTCGGCTTTGATCT
>Strawberry_p1__coassemble_2565_pt1 | contig 13722 bp, 12 predicted proteins | sample Strawberry_p1__metabat2_high_PE_023 | metagenome-assembled genome bin Strawberry_p1
TTCTTTTTTCAGAACTGAAGCTTGCACTGCTGCAGCTTTGAACAGTCTGTGAATAACATTTTCGAACATAAAAAAGCCCCCTGCTGGAGGCCTTTTTACACGTACAAGTCCCGTAGGATCCTTGTCGTTCTTAGTAATCTGATCATAAACAGAACAGGGAATGCGGTCAATGATCTGATCAGTTTCTCTTTCCTTTTTAATCATCGAACTGCTTTATTCAAGCGGTTATGCCGGTGCAGGACCCGTAATGCTGGGCACTGTTTCAGCAGAAGAAAGAAAAAGACCAGACAGGCGCTTGTGGCCGGTCTGGTCAGAATGAGAGATGTTCGACTGAATTAATGGCTGGAAAAGCGGTTTTTCAGACGATTCCAGGGAGACTCATCCTCTTCCTCATCATCGTATTCTTCATCATCCGCTCCGACATTTCCATTTGCGTTATTGGCGTCGGAGTTCTGAGGCTGGATGGCTGAAGTGTCTTCATTTTCATCTTCATCGCTGTCGTCATCGTCTTCTTCAACGAGTTCAAACTCCATTCCGCCTTCTTCATTGCCTCTTCTGCGCGAGCGGGGCATGAAGCGTTTTGAGCGGGAAGAAGGTTCTGACCAGGTCTCCTGAATTTCCGGAAGGCGGAAAGCAGGGAAGACGGCGATGATCAGAACAGCGTAGCGGACGATTTCAAAGATCGCAAAGAGCAGGAAGACGTTGTCTGCATAAGCGACTGTCTCTCCGTGGCGGTAGACGTTGAGCGAATACAGTCCATAAGCGAGAATCAGAAGCTGTCCGGCAGCTGCCGCATAGAGACATTTTTTTGCTCCGGGGTACTTCAGATAGTAGAAGAAAATCGGGAAGGTCCAGACAACGGCAGTCAGGATGCACAGGGTGAACATCAGACCAACCGCAAATACGCTCGAGTTGTCGATGGAAACAAAGCTGTTCTGCAGGATATGCGTGGCAATCGGGAAAAGAATCAGACTTCCGTATACGCCGGCAGCCATGCGGATTGCGGCACGAGGATATTTCGAAGAAATTTCGCGACGCTGTCTCTGATCTTCTTCCTGACGGGTAAGCATTTCTCTTTGCCGGTTCGAACGGATATCCGGTTCCTGCATAGAACTGGCAGGAGCCTGCCGGATGGGCTGTCTTGCATCGGGCAGATCATCCTGTGCGTAGCTCTGAAGTCTTGCCGGCTGGTTGGCATCCGAAAGAGAATAGCTGCCCGGATGGATATGGGCATTGTAAATGGAAGGGTCCTGATAGGGATGGCGGTCAACTACGCCATCGCGGGGATCGCCGGACTGGTTCCATGAACCTTCAGCCTGCGCACGCATCCGGCGGGCTTCCCGTTCTTCGTAAAGCCGGCGGCGTTTTTCTTCAAGCTCGCGCTGACGTTCCTGCGCTCTGGCTTCTTCAGGAAGAACCATGACATGCTCGAAGTAGATCCGTCCGGACCATGAGCCGTACAGCCATCCGCGAAACCATGACAGGAAGCTGTTTTTAACAATTGAGAGAATGAACCAGGCCAGATAAAACGGGATGTAGTTCATATGAGAGAACATGTCGTACACAAGCCAGGCAGAAAAAACGAATTCTGCAATCAGAGCAAGCGTGTAGACATATTTTGAAGCGCGGTTTCCGCTGGAAGCCCACAGAAAAATGAGAAGCCAGACGATGAGTTCCACCAGGAAAACCATCAGATACAGAACATTGAAATAAGAAGGCTTGGGAAACAGAGGCTGTGCCAGAACGAAATACATCGCCAGCGGCCACAGAAAGATGACCGCAAAGGCGAATACAAGAGAGATCTGGATACGCCGTTTGGATTTATTCAGCCAGTATTGATCTTCTCTGCGACGCTGTTCAGCCGCAGATCTGTGCTGTGTATTTTGTCTTGATTTCATACCTTTTAGCGTAACACGTTTAAAGGTCTCATCCAACCTGAGCGCGACAGACAGAGCGAATGGATCAGTCTGAAATTTATCGAACATACAGGCAGAAAAGAACCCTGTCAGAAGCTGGTACAATGTCATAAACCGGACTGACCGCAAAAAAAGAATGATGGCCCAAACGGGCGGGTCAGAACGGAAAAGGAGACAGAAGAATAATGGAAATTTATGCACAGATTTACAGAGAGGTAAAAGAAGAAAACCTGGCTGTATCCATGAAAAGCGGAAGCCTGAAGGTTCTTGCTACTCCGCAGATGATCGCCTGGATGGAAGAAGCGTCCTGCCTGCTCGATCAGACACAGGAAGGCTGGACAACCGTGGGTATTTATATGGAATCAACCCATGATGCACCATCGCCTCTTGGCGCAAGAATCCGGATTGTCAGCCACCTGGTCGAAAAGAAAGGAAAGATTTCTACCTTTGAAGTCAGTGCCTATATGGGTGACGTCTGCATCGGGCATGGCAGACATAAACGTGCCGATGTGAACGCCGAAAAATTCATGAAACGCATCAGTCAGTAAGATCTCTGGGATCTGCAGAACAGAGCAGACGTTCTGCCAGGAGACGACTGGTCAAAGAAACATCAGAAAATACAGAAAGTGACGGAAACCGAAGCGCTGCAGCTTCCGGATTCCGTCACTTTTTCATTTGTATCAGTTCTGTTTTCTGTTGCTGCTGCTGTTTTCAGATGCTGGATTAACGGTCAAAAGCACTCTGCAGCGGCAGCAGCTGGTCGGGATGACCATAGATTGTATTGATCGCATACGATCCTGCATGTCCGTCACTCAGTCCCTGAAGCTGGGCATGGAGAGTTTCCGGAGACATCAGGCCAAAGCCCTGCAGAGAATAGACAAGATCTGCATCTGATGGATCGGAAGCTGAAGAGAGTGACTGCTGGACATAGCCAAGAATGACGTCATGAGCATTTGAGAATACTTCAATGCCATAGTTGGCCGGCAGGCTCTGCAGTGAAATCAGATACGGGCACAGATAGATGCGCCGGCATGCCTTTTTCATGACTTCAAGATCCTGTCCGAGTTCGGGATCGCTCGGATCGTACCCCAGGCTCGGGATGACTGTTGCGGAAACGTAAGCATGGTATTCTTCGAGATCTTCACGCAGATTCAGAAGGAAATTCTGAATTACTGCAATGCGGTTAGAGCCTTCTGTCTGGCTGACCTCGCCTTCCTGCTCTGGATAGCGAACGGAATCCAGCTGGATTTCTTCAAAACCGCAGGAAGCTGCTTCTCTTGCCAGAGAACTTAAATAGAACCAGACATCCGGATTATCCGGTGCAAGCCATGCACAGTCTTCCTGAAGCGGAGCATTCTGATCTGAATAAGCAAGATCCGGATGCTGGGCCGCAAGAGCATCGTCCGCAAAAGCTTCCATCCGTCCAATCATGTAAATGCCTTTGGATTTCCACAAACTGACAAGATCTTTCAGCTCATTTCGTGTGAGCAGAGCAGCTTCATGCTGGGCATGGCGGGCGGAGTCGTCCATGAAGGCATGATCAACTGTCTCGCTTTCAAAGCAGACAAGACCATCGACATCCTTGAGGGTGACGATCAGCGCGTTCAGTCCGGTTTCCTTCAGATACTTTTCAACCTGCTCAGGGAAAACAATCAGATTTTCAAGATCAATATTGAGAGCACGAAGCTCTTCAGGCTGCCTGTTTTCATTCCAGACCGGCTGCGGATCGTTTCTCAGATCCGTCACAAAGAAGGAAGATGATGCCGGATCAGAGTTTCCAGAAGAAAGGGAATTTTCTGTTACAGATGCATGTAGCAGGGCTCCATCTGAACTGGAAGTGCGCTCTGGATCCTGCTGGTGAGGATCGGCTGATGGCTGGGCAGCTTTCGAATCGGCATTTTTATGATCCGTGTGGGGGGTCAGTCCATCGCTGAGTTCTTCCCAGTCGAGCGCCTGGCCGTGAACATAGCCGCTCTGTCCGTCGCATTCGACTGTGTACCAGCAGACCAGACCGTTTTTCTCGTCATAATCCATCAGCGACAGATCGGTAACATGCACTTCGCTTCCTGCAGGAAGCAGCCCGGAGATCTCGCTGCCGTTGCGGTTTTTATAAAGCAGAGCTGCATGGCGCAGCCGGGCTTTTTTCGGTGTCAGTGCCGACTCAAGACTGTGGGAAAGAGTGGCGTTCGGGACGTCTGCAAGCAGTTCGCCGGCCCGGATGCGCGAATAGCGTTCGCCCTGGGAAACAAGACGGACGGATTCGCCTCTTTTCAGAATAAGCGGCTGGCTTTCAATTTCACCGTTGGCAACGACAGGCAGATCGAGCGTGATGCTCGGGTTTTCGCACTGGACGTAAACCAGATGCACGATGTTTCCGTAAAAAAGGACGGGAAGAATCAGACAGGCGGCAAGCAGTCCAAGAAAGAGGGATGAGATCGTCAGCCACTTTCTTTTCCGGTCATTCCTTTCGTTCTTTTCATTCTTTTTTGCCCGGTCAGAAGCTGGGGAAAGTGATTTCCGGCTCTGTTTCGTCTTTATTTTTGAGCGGGTAGCCCGTTTCTGGTCCTTCATCTTCTGGGAGGATGAAGGCTTATGGCGGAGCTTGCGTAGTGGTTTCATTGCAATCAATGTAACACAAACCCAAATAAAGCCCAAAATTGCGTCTGAAATGGCGGGTTAAATCCATGTTAAGGCTTAAAACTCACATCAAAGTGGGGATATAAAGACAAATGTGGCTGTCCTGGTGAATGCGTGCGCCGAAGTAAGCGTTGGGAAACTTTCTTGCATGCATGAGCGAAGGTTGACGTGAACGCCCAAAAAATGCCAAGATAAAGAATCTGCGAAACTGTATTGAATTGAACCGTGCACAGAGAACTGCTGCAGGGTTCTGTGCCCCGCCTTCCGGGTCTGCACCGGAGCGGACAGTCTTTTCGCAGGCAACTCAGAAACACCCGTTCAGGAAAGGAGTTTTATGAAAGAAAAATCAGAATATCTTCTGATTATCGATGGGTCTTCTCTTCTTGCTACCAGCTATTATTCTTCTCTGCCAAAAGCGATTCGAAAGGAAAAGGACGAGGAAAAGAAAAAGGAACTGTATCCCCGTCTGCTGAAAAAGGACCGCAAGGGCCGTTACTGCAACGCCCTCGAATCGTTTTTCCATACGATTTTTACCATCATGACGTTCCAGCATCCGACACATCTGGCGATCTGCTGGGATGTCAGCCGCCATACCTTCCGCAAGGAACTCTGGCCTTCCTACAAATCCAACCGCTCGGTGACTCCTGAACCGCTCAGCCAGCAGTACGAAACGGCGTATGAGATCTGCGCGAAGCTCAAAATGGCGCAGTTCCGCGATCAGGACTATGAAGCGGATGATTTTGCCGGATCGCTTGCCGTTCAGCTTGAAAAGGCGCTTCCGGTCCGGATCCTGACGCGCGACAAGGATTACTTCCAGCTCATCACGCCAAGAACCAGAATCTGGTACGGCATGTCGGATCTGGCAAAAGTGCGCCAGTGGAGACAGAAACATGACATGCCGCATGGTCTTCCAAGCCGTGTCGTTGAAGTCAATCCAAGCGTTCTTGAAGCGGAATTTGGCTATTCGCCTTCCTGTGTCTGCATGATGAAGGCACTCTTTGGCGATCGTTCGGATAATATTCCAGGCGTTCGCGGCATGGGTGAAACGCGTTCGATCGCATTAGCCCGTCACTATGATTCGCCTGATGCTCTTTATGAAGCCATTTCAAAAGCCAGCGATCGACGTTCAAGAAATGCTCTTGTCCGTACCTGGCGTTCGTGGGGCATTCAGCGCTCGCCTTACAGCTGTCTGACCAGACAGAAAGACGGCGACCGTCCATCTTCCCAGGAAATGGCACAGCTTTGCTATACGCTTGGAAAAATGAAAACGGACATTGATCTGAGCGTGTACTGCCCGGGCAGTCAGGAAGTCTTTACCAAAAATGCACTGCGCTATGTAATGCCGTATCAGAAAGCTGCTCATATTCTTTCGCAGTATGATATCGACCTGAAAGTCGGCTCCCGCCGCCCGTTTGGCAGACAGGGATCTGAGGAAAATGGTCCAGCATCCGCTGCTCTGTCAAAACAGAAAAACGGAACAAGAACATCGTCTGGTACAAGACTGGCGCGAAGCACAAAAAGCAGAACTTCTGTTTCAAGTCTGAATGGCACGTCTGCACAGGGCAGACGCCGTTCAAAGCCGCAGAACACTGCCTCAAATCCATCATCGAGACGCTCTTCCGGTTCGAATATGCCGGCACAGTCTGATGCACTGCAGCCGCAGGCTCGCAGAAGAAAACAGCGTAATGGGATCCGTTCGCAGAAAAATGCGCAGGTCGTATTCTCGCCAAGCGAAACCGCCATTCCGGCATTCGCCGAAGCGGAAGCTCTCAAAACGTCTAAACCGCAGAACAGCAGACGCCGCGGACCTTCTTCACAGAAGAAAGCAGCAGATGGCATCGCAAAAAGTCAGTCCGCGATTCAGACACAGCCTGCAGCAGAATCAAAAAGTCAGTCTGCAAGCCGGAGCCAGAATCGCAGAAACGGCAGACGCCGTCCATCCGCAAACAGACAGTCCGCAAGACCGGCTGCAGATGCGGTACGCAAAGAGCGTGCGGCAGGATCTTCAAATGGCCGCGCACAATCCGCCAGAAAACCAAAAACCGGCATGGCTGACCGGAATATGCAGCCAAAGAAAAGTGATCAGCAGTCTTCTGGTTCTGTAATGAAGAGTGCTGAAAACAGAAAACCGGCAGGCCAGACAATGAATGAGCCTTCCGGCATGCAGAAGAAGAACAGTAAGAATAACAGAAACAAGACAGGAAAGAACCGTAAAAGATATACAGGAAACAGAACACGGCTGAATACGCCAGTTTCTGAACCTGTTCCAGCCGGAGTCTGATCATTCAGATTCCGGTTTTCTTTCGTTTTCCTGGTTGTTCTTCAGTCCGCTTTCTGAAACTGCGCAATAAGCAATATAAAAAGAGTGTTTTTGAACGAACGTGCTGCAGGAGTACGCAATCTGGCTTTATGGGCAGGCATTGGTACTCGGGTTGTCCGGGAACATGCTATATTCTTGATGAACTGGCATCCTGCCGGTCCTTTATTTCTATTTGAGAACAGGAAGATAAACGGATATATGCATTTCAAAATTCGAAAATGGTTCTGTAAAACCTCAACCGCCTGGATTCTGGTCTATGGCTTTCTTCTGGTCATTCTGGCCGGTACCATCCTTCTCTGGCTGCCGGTTTCGCATAATCCAGGTGTCAGACTCAGCTTTCTCGATGCACTATTTGAGTCGACGAGCGCTGTGTGTGTAACAGGACTGACTGTCGTTTCCCCCGGCGACACATTCAATCTGTTCGGCCGGTTCGTTCTGGGTATTCTGATTCAGATCGGCGGCATGGGCGTTGTTCTGCTTGGCATTATGCTGATCCGGATTGCCGGAGGGCGGCTGGATCTGAAAATGCGCTCGCTGTTTGTTGCCGCGCAGAATCTGACCGACTACTACGATCTGCCAAGACTGGCAACCATTATTCTTCGCATCACGTTTACGATTGAGGGCGTGGGCGCGTTCCTCCTCTGGTTTCCGCTGATGCGCTATTTTGATCCGCTCAAAGCAGCCGGACATGCCATTTTCCTGGCCGTTTCCGCATTCAACAACGCGGGCTTTGATGTTTTCCGCGGTTCGGAATCTCTGATTCCGTATGCCGGTGATGCAGCGCTGATCATGATCATTTCTCTGCTGGTTATTCTTGGAGGATTTGGCTTTATCGCCATGTGCGATCTGTTCAAAAAACGCTTCCACTGGCGCAAGCTGATGCTGACTACTAAAGTTGCGGTCTTCATGACAGTCTTTCTGCTGTTTGGCGGTATGGTTCTGTTTCTTCTGACAACCGATGAAACGCCGCTTGAAGCCTGGTTCCAGTCCGTCATTACCCGTACGGCCGGCTTTGCCTCCTACCCGCTTTCGCAGTTTTCACAGGGCGCACTGCTGATTTTCATCATTCTGATGTTCATCGGTGCATCTCCAAACTCGACGGGCGGCGGTATCAAGACAACGACCGCATTCATGATTGCACTCAAAGCGATCAGCTCAGGTACAGCGCACGATGAAGACAGCGTCTTCCACCGTCGGGTTCCAAGTCTGGTCTTCGATAAGGCGTTTACGGTTCTGTTCTACGGACTGACCGTCGTTCTGGTCGGAACGGTTCTGCTCTGTCTCTTTGAATCGGGACTGGCACTCAGCGATGCGCTTGCGGAAGTTGTCAGTGCATTTGCGACCGTCGGAAGCAGTACCGGCATTACCTCAAGCCTTGGTACAGCTTCACGGATCGTTCTGATTCTGACTATGTTTACCGGCCGCTTAGGTCCGGTGACCATCGCCAACCTGCTGGTTACCGGCGATGAAAAAGAAGCACGCTATACCGAAGAAAACGTCATGATCGGCTAAGCCGTCAGAGTGACGATATTTTGCACCATCATTTCAGACTGAAAAAGAACAGGCAGGTACAGACCTGCATCATTGCAGAAGGGAAAAGAACATGTTTTTTAAAGGAAACAAGCAGGCCAATGGGGCATATGCAGTCATTGGTCTGGGCCGCTTTGGTTCAGCGGTCGCAACAACTCTTGTACAGAACGGCGAGGATGTCATCATTGTCGACAAGGATCCGGACCGTGTACGCGAGCTGCGCTATCTGACCGATAACGCCTACGTCATCAATCATCTCGATCAGAAATCGCTCGAAGAAATCGGCGTTGCAGACTGCAAAGCTGCGATTATTGCGATCGGTTCGCAGATCGATGCCAACATTCTGGCGACGCTGTACTGCATCAATCTGAAAGTACCGACAGTCATCGCCAAAGCCAACACGAAAGACATGGGCAGCATTCTCGAAAAGCTTGGTGCCCAGACGGTCTATCCGGAATGGGAAATGGGCGAACGCCTGGCCAACCAGCTTTCCAACAAGCGGGTCATCGACTATTTCTCCGTATCAGGAAACATCGACATCGCGCAGATCAATGCGCCGCGTTCGTTTGTCGGCAAGCAGCTGAAAACGCTCGCCCTGCGCCAGAAGTATGGCATTTCGATCATTGCCATCCAGACTTCTGAGCGCACAATCGAGGAGATCGATCCGGATTATGTCTTTGAAAAAGGAGACATTATCATCATCATCGGATCAAACCAGAACATCCGCGCTTTCGAGCAGTCCGCAAGCTAGCCATTCTTCCGGCAATTTCCCACACAGCGGCACAACCGGGTCCTTCCCGGCCGTTTTGATCGGGAATTTTCGCCGGTTTTTTTCTGTATAATGATTGGAAAGTTAGAAACGAGAAAGGAGCTTCACTATGGAAAAACAGCTGGTTCTCATCACCGGCATGTCCGGAGCCGGGAAAACTTCGGCCATGAACGCTCTTGCCGACTTAGGCTACAATGCCATCGACAATTTTCCCAAAGAACTTCTCGGTTCTCTTGAAACGCTGATGGAAAGCGACGATCCGGCTTACGACCGTCTTGCCCTGAGCGCTTCAAGCCAGGATTATGTAGATTTCATGAATTTCTTTGACGCCCTCAACCGGCCGCTCAAAGTCATCTTCGTGGATGCAAGCGACGATGAACTGCTCCTGCGCTACCGTTTTACGCGCCGCCTTCATCCGCTGCTGGTCAAAAGCGAAGCATCGACGCTCGAAGAAGCCATTGAACTCGAACGCGATTCCTTCCGCAACCTTGAAGAAAACATGAAGGATACCCTTCATATCGATACAACGCGTCTGACCCCGCAGGCTCTGGTCAATACGCTCAAATCGTATTTCCGCAATCCGACTGAACCGGAATTTGCGATTACGTTCCAGTCGTTTGGATTCAAGCACGGTCTGCCGATGGATGCCGATGAAATCATCGACGTCCGCTTTCTGCCAAACCCGTTCTATGAGCCTGAACTGAAAGGTCTGACCGGAAACGACGAGAAAGTCTACAAATACGTCATGGAACGCGAGGAAACCCGCGAATTTGCCAGACGTCTGAAAAACTATCTCGACTTTGTTTTTGAAGCCTACCGTTCACAGAACAAGAATCACATGATCGTTGCGATCGGCTGCACAGGCGGTCAGCACCGTTCGGTGTCGATTTGCAACTGGCTGACAGAACAGTACAAAGGTCAATTCAAGACCTATAAGTTCCACCGCGACGCGGCAAGGGAGAGCGAGTCATGAAAAACGTTGTCGTCATCGGAGGCGGCACCGGTCTTTCCGCGATGATGAGCGGTCTGAAGCATCTGCAGGATGTACAGCTGACCGCAATTATCACGGTAGCAGACGACGGCGGTTCAACCGGCCGCATTCGTGATACCTATAACACCCCGGCGATGGGCGATATCCGGCACGTTCTGTGTGCCATGGCGGAAGAAGACAACGATTCGCTTTTTGTGGATCTGATGAACTTCCGCTTTTCCGGTTCCCGTGATATCGGCGGCCATCAGCTGGGCAACCTGATTTTCCTTGCACTGATGGAAATCACCGGTTCGTTCATGGGCGCGGTTTCTGCGATTTCCAGAGTCCTCAAAGTCAAAGGCAACATTCTGCCCTCGACTCTGGATAATGCGATTCTGTATGCGCTGATGAAAGATGGAACGCTCGTTCGCGGTGAGAAGAATATCCCGAATACAGACAACTCTATTTCCCGCGTTTTTTACGAAGACGATATTCGCGCTTATGGAAAAGCAATCAAAGCCATTGAGCAGGCGGACCTGATTATTTATGGAATCGGCTCGCTCTATACATCCATTTTGCCAAACCTGATCATCCGGGATATCGCCGGTGCGATTGCCCAGAGTCCGGTAAAAAAGGTCTACTTCTGCAACGCCATGACACAGCCTGGCGAAACGGACGGCTACAGTGCGGAAGATCATGTGCGCGCGCTTGAAAAGCACACCTATAAAAACAGCGTAGATCTGCTTGTCATCAATAAAAGCCCGATCGATGAATCGGCGCTTGCCCGATATGCCCGACAGTCGAGCTATCCGGTCACTCTGCAGGAAGCGGATCATACATACCAGATCATGGAAGAAGAGCTTTCTGTCGTTGATGAAAACGGACGGATCCGCCATGACAGCGACGCCATTGCCCGTACAGTTGAAAAGATTCTGCACGGGATTGAGGAGGAAGGCGACAATGTCGTTTTCAAGTGATGTCAAAGCGGAAATCTCCAAAGCGGAGATTACCGGCTCGCCCGCTAAAGCGATGCTGTGCGCGCTGTTTCTTTCGCGCGCTTCGCTCAACTGGAACGCCACAGGAACCTGGCTTTCCTTTCAGACCGAGAACGCCTCGATCGCCAAGCTTGTGTTCCGCGTGCTGAAAAACGAATACAAAGTCGATATTCAGCTCTCCTCGATCCGCAAGATGAATCTGAAAAAGAACAACATTTACCGTCTGACGGTTTATGAACAGGCTTCAGACATTCTTGAGGATCTGGGCATTCTCCGATCCGGCGGACTGTACAATGTTCCGCCTTATCAGCTGGTGCGTTCGGAAAAGAACGCCCGCGCGTTCATTCAAGGCCTGTTTCTGGCTGCCGGTTCGATCAACCATCCCCGGACAGCGAACTATCACTTGGAAATGAACCTGCCCACTCCCGAACTGGCCAACCTCAGCGTCAAGCTGATGAACCGGTTCTATATCCCCGCAAAAGTCACGACCCGCAAAAACGGGTTTGTGGTCTATACCAAAGCCGGCGACAAAATTGCCGACTTTCTTCGTCTGCTCGGGGCAAGTCAGTCGCTCTTCGATTTTGAAGGCCAGCGCATTCAGCGCGATTTCTACAATCAGCTGACGCGCCTGGACAACTGCGAAGTCGCCAATGAGATGAAAACGCAGAAAGCCGCATCCGAGCAGCTCGAATGGATTGCCATTATTGAGAAGAACCATCTCAAAGTCCCGCCAAAGATCGCCCATGTCATGGAAGCCCGCAAGAAAAATCCGGAAGCTTCCACTCTCGAACTCTGTGACGTGGTCGAACAGATGTTTGGCGAATCGATTTCCAAATCAGGCATGAAACACAGACTGGCCAAGCTGCGCGAAATCGCGCAGGCGGAGAGTCAGTCATGAATGCCGGCCTCAGAAGGATGATCGAGATGGCAGCCCTCTGCGCTGCAGTCACTTTCCTGGCTGGCTGTAAGCAGAATTTCGCGCTGACAAACCGGACGTTCGTGCTCGAACTTGGCAGCGATGTTTACGGCAATCCGGCACTCTATCTCAATGATCCCGAAACGGTAGATACATCGAAGCTCTCTGTCGAACCGGTCTCTCCGGGAATTACAGTTACGGATAACCGGTTTGTAACTGTCGGACTGGATTATCTGAGTGTAGGCGAATATGATTTTGTGATCCGTCAGGGAGAAGAAACAACTCCGTTCCGGATCAAGATCAAGGACACAAAACCGCCTACGCTCTCCACACCGGTCACAGAACTCGATGTCACGTACGGTCAGGAAGTCGACTGGAATTCCGTATTTCACGGAAACGATCTTTCGGGCGTATACTACGAAGCTCCGGCGGATCTTTCCTGGAATACAACGGAAAGAGATGAGCAGATTAAAGTGCGCGACCGCTTTGGCAACAGCGTTACCCAGACGGTCCACATCCGCGTGCACTAGACGGTAAATCTGTCCGTACAGAAATGATCAGCCTGCCTAATATTCAGGAATGTTTTCTGAGTCATGCAGGAAGAATTCAGTGAATCAGAAGAAATTACCGGCGGATCTCTGTAAAGTGCAGAGATCCGCCGGTGCATGAAAAGGAGGAATCAGATGAAGAAACAGTTACAGATGACAAAAGCTGACCGCATCCTGATCGTTTTTCTTCTTGTTGTCTCCGTTGCTCTGATCCTCCCTCTGTTCTCACAGCAGGAGTCAGGTCAGTATGCGATTGTGAAAGTGCGCAATGAAGAAAAGATGCGGCTTCCGCTCAGTCAGGATGGCGAGTACACCGTAGAAGGAACCTTAGGCGATGTACATATTTCCGTCAAAGACGGAAAAGCGGCGGTCACGCAGGAAAATTCGCCTCATCACTACTGCTCGAAGCAGGGCTATGTCAATTCGCCCAATGTGCCGATTGTCTGTCTGCCCAATGAGACAGTTGTGACGATCGAAGGCGGCAGCGGCGTGGAGGATACGGTAATTCAATGAAACGGAACTCATTACATAAGCTGACCGCACTCTCATTGCTTGTAGCAACTGGCATTCTGATGCAGATTGTCGAATCGTTTTTCCCGATCGTCATGGTCATCCCCGGCTACAAGATCGGTCTGGCCAATATCGCCGGTCTGTATGCGCTCTATGCGTGGGGCTGGAAAGAGATGACTGTCGTTACGCTGCTTCGCGTATTTATCGCCTCGCTGGCAACCGGAACGCTGTTTTCTGTCAGCTTCATTCTTTCCATATCCGGCTGCACGCTCTCGCTCATTGCCATGACTCTGGCCAAAGCGTCCGGCAAGTTTTCCATCTATGGAACAAGCGTAGCCGGTGCTGCCTGCCATACTGCCGGTCAGGTGCTCGCTATCTGCTTTATTTATCAGCAGTTTTTCATGGGCCTGTTTCTGCCGGCTCTTACCGCGCTGTCCGTTCTTTCCGGACTCTGCATTGCCTGGCTGACCGTTCAGCTGCTGCGCCGTGTAAGGCAGGCATAGCCAGACAGAATAAACAGGATCAGTAAGTTAAAATACACAGAAGACAGAAGCCAGCAGGGCAGTCCGCAATCCGGAATGTTCTGCTGGCTTTTTCTTATGATGCGATAC
>Strawberry_p1__coassemble_2698_pt1 | contig 12480 bp, 9 predicted proteins | sample Strawberry_p1__metabat2_high_PE_023 | metagenome-assembled genome bin Strawberry_p1
CGCTCATGAACAGGGTATACGATTTTTATCCCTCCTTAACTTAATGACATTGGGATTTTTCACTGGAAAAAGCGTATTGCGGACCGCCTCCTGTAAATGTAAGCGCATTCTTCTGCCGCAAATCGCCACCCGTTCATTTTGCGCTCTTATCCGATTGAGGAAAGTTTTTTACAGAAATGGAATACAGATCTTGTATCTTCCGTATTTTTTTACTCTGTTATTCAGAGAGCGAGAGTTTCTTCCTTTTTTCAGACAGACGGCTGCTGCCTGCTCTTCTCTTTTTCTCTTTCCAGCCGCACGGATCCGCCAGGCACTGGCGCTTCTGCAGAAATCGCCTTTTTCCAGTGCCCGTATTTCACCAGTCATCTGCACTTTTTTTAAGATCTGACCTCTGATCCGGGTCATCTTTTTGTTTTCAGCAAATTTTCATTCCTCCGTTGAATTTACATCTGTTTACATTCTGTAACCGTTTGCCAGACAGTTCAAGAACCATGAACACAAAATCCAGGCTGCTTCTATTTAAAATCGGGCGTTTTTTCTGGCAAAAGCGGCGGGAAGACGCGTTTTCTTTCATGGACGCCGCAATTTTCATCCAACTTTTTCAGGTTTATTTTCAGGCAGATTCATCCCCTTTCCAGGGCTTTTCTGCTGGCCAAAAAAGTGTATGTTTTTAGCCGAAATGAAAGAATCTGACTTTAATTGTAAAAACTCGCTCCTGTTGTTATCATTCTATATGTTTTATATACTGTCAGTGAAGTCAGGGGATAACCCTTATTGGAGGTTGAAATTATGTTCAGAAAACTTTTCACAATTTTTGCTCATTTCAGCGCCAGTGAATGGCTTGACGAGTCGATCGCCACTGCGCAGCTGACCAAACAGATGCACTAGCCGCTCCCTTGCTCTTCGCATCGAAGACAGAATCAAGGCGGATGTTTCCATTGGAACATCCGCCTTTCCTTTTGCTCTGACCTGCAGGAGAAGGCCATAAATGTTCATGAATCGCGAACACGCTGTTTGCACATCCGATGATCTTTTTCATGTACAATGCCTGTAGAATCAGGCAGGCTCCCCCGCCGGCAGATGCTGGCTTTTTTTGTCTGTGCCTGCCTTCTATTCATTCTGAAAACAGGAGGACTTATGGAAAAACAGAACCATTCAGAAACTGAACTTCACTTTGCTCCGTTTTATCAGCAGCTGCTCGACACCCTTGCCGCATACAGCCTTGCACTCAATACCATGTATGTTGACCAGTACACGATCGCCCCGAAAAAAGGAGCAAACCGTGCCAACGATGCCACCGCAATTCTGAGCACTGCTGCTTTTGATCTGGAAAACGATCCGCAGACCGTACAGAAAATCGAAGAATATGCAAAGACGCTTCCTGAAGGCTGTCTGGAGAAAAAGGAAGTCGAACTCCGTCTCGATCAGCTGACCGACACAAAGAACGTACCTTCCGATCTGTATAAAAAGTATTCCCGCGTCCGCGCACAGGGACAGACAGACTGGCATGAAGCCAAAGAGAAATCGGATTACTCTCTCTTCCGCCCAATTCTCGAAGATATCGTCCGCACAACGCTTGAAGTCAGCGCCTGCTCTCCCCGTTTTAATCCGGAAAAGCCGTATGACTATCTGCTCGACAAGTTTGAAAAAGGCATGAACCAGGAAGAATACGACCGCTTCTTCAACATCCTGAAAGAAGACCTTTCTGATCTGGTCAAAAAAGTCGCTTCCAGCAAGCAGCCTGATGAGACGCTGATGAATACGTCGATCCCAGTTGCTGAGCAGGATGAATTCTCCAATGTTCTGCTCGATCTGCTCAAAGCTGACCGTGACCGTGTCTATCTGTCGACAACCGAACACCCGTTTACAGACTTCCTCAGCCATGACGATGTCCGCATCACAACCCACTATTATCCGGATATGTTCCTTTCTGCGATTCTGTCGACTGTTCATGAATACGGACATGCACTGTTCCACCTGCAGACAGATCCGGCATTTGATAAAACCATGTTTATTGATGCAGTCGGCTGTGCCGCGCACGAATCGCAGTCCCGTCTGCTTGAAAACCACATTGGCCGTACGAAAGCCTTCTGGCAGACACTCCTTCCTGAACTGCAGAAACGTTTCCCGGCATTCCATGATATCGATGCAGATACCCTTTATCATCTGGTCAACATCTCAAGACCTTCGCTGATCCGTACCGAAGCAGATGAGCTGACTTATCCGTTCCATGTTATGATCCGCTATGAAATCGAAAAGAAAATGATCAATGGCGAAGCAGACTTCGACACTCTTCCGCAGGTGTGGAACGATCTGTATGAAGAGTATCTCGGCGTTCGTCCTTCAAATGATAAAGAAGGTATTCTCCAGGATATGCACTGGTCGGATGGCAGCATCGGCTACTTCCCGTCCTATGCATTAGGTTCTGCCTATGCAGCTCAGCTGTATGAAGCAATGGAACGCGATATCGATCCGCAGGCTCTGCTTTCTAAAGGACGCTTCGACGTGATTGCCAAATGGCTTGAAGACAACGTTCATCACTATGGCGGATCCAAAACCATGCGTGAAATTGTCGAAGAAGTCAGTGGCAAACCATTTGATCCGCATATCTACACCAAGTACCTCAAAGACAAATACACCGAACTCTACAACCTGGACGACTGATCGCTCTGAACAGTCCGCAGATCGTTCAGACAGTTCATCCAGAAAGATGCGTAAGGCGCTGTAAAAAGACATAAAGAATATATAAAGAAAGAAGCCGCAGCTGGATCCGGTATGCCGGAACTGGCCGCGGCTTTTTCTGCGCTTTAAAGAGGCATTTGCAAGCTGAATGCCCGTAAAAATCATCTTTTCTATTCGATTTTTATCTGAGTCTGTCGAACATCAGTGTCCGAAAATGTTGGTAATATGAGACCGTGAAGATGTTAGGAAAGTGTAAAAAGAATGGGAAAGAAAGGGGTATATATGTCTAATTCTGCAGCTCCGCAAAGTGCACCAGTAAAAGTGAATCAGACCATGGCTTTTACCGGCTGTCTGCTTCTTGCGGTTGCCATAGCCGCCTTTGGACTGTCTCTGGCTAACATTCAGGGACCGGTTCTTGAGAGTATCGGCGGCATGGATTCATTCTCTCTTGTTACGTCTCTGACCTCAGCGGCCCTGTGTCTGATGACACCAATCGGCGGATCGCTGATGGATATCATGGGAACGAAAAAACTGGTTCTCTGGTTTGGTCTGATCAACTGCCTGTGCGGTATTCTTCTGGCCTTCCCGCTGAACCTGTCGATGTACCTTCTGGTCCGTTCGATTCTGTCGGCCTGCCAGGGTGCCTTCGCTTCAGTGCCGTTCATCGCCGTCCATGAGATCTACGATGCAAAACAGCTTCCAAAATATGTCGGTTATCTGTCCGCCGCTCTGGCAATCGGAAGCTTCATCGGTTCCTGGGGAGCAGGATGGCTGCTTGACCACGGCATGATGTCTCTGGCCAGCGCCTTCCCGGTTGTCTTCCTGGCTCCTGGTATCTGGTTCATCTGGAAATATCTGCCGGATGCTGAACTTCATCCCGGCAATAAAATGGACTGGATCGGCATCATTCTTCTGGGAATCTGCCTGTTTGCTCTGGTCTTCTGGCTCAACTACGGACCAGTTCTTGGCTGGGGTTCCTGGTTTGAACTGCTCTGCATGGCAGCAACTTTCATTTCTCTGATCGCTCTAATTTATGCAGAGAAAAAAGCAGCTTCTCCTCTGATCCCGCTTCAGCTGTTCCGCAACAAAGCGTATGTTGTTGTTCTGCTCATCTGCGGTCTGAGTGCCGTTTATCTGACTGCGATTAATGCCTACGTTCCGCAGGCTATTCAGCAGCTGATGCACCAGCCGGCTTCCATCAGCGGTACGGTTACTCTTCCGCGTGTCATCATCTCTGTTGTTACTCCTGGCTTCTGTGGTGCCTGGGTTGCAAAGAAACTGTCCAACTACTGGAAATCTTTTGCGATCGCGACAACTCTGATTGCCGTTTCGACATTCTGCCTGATCTTTATCGGTGAACATATGCCTGTCTGGTTTGTCTTCCTGATTCTGGCATTCACCGGTCTTGCAGATTCCTTCCGTACTGTATCGGCAACTCCTGCAGCACAGATGCTTCTTAAACCAAAAGACATGGGTATCGGTACATCTCTTGTCGGATTCATTATTTCTCTGTCCGGCGTTCTGGCTTCCTCGATCTTCTCGATCGCTTACAACAGCCTCGTTACCGCTAATCCTGGAGCGGCTGGCATGACTCAGGGCATTGATACAACGCTTCTGATCTCCTGCGCTGCAGCTCTGATCGCTCTGCTTCTGTCCGTCTTCGTCTTCCGTCCGATTTTCCCGAAAGCCGTTGAAGCGACGAAGAAAAATGACTGATCGAAAATGATATACATCTTCGGATCTTCGATCCGGTTCCTCTTCTGAAACAAGAACCCTGGCTCAGTGTTTGATGAGCCAGGGTTCTTGTTTTTTAGTTGTTTCGGTTATTTCAGTTATTGCGTCCTTAGACTTTCGTTTCAGGTTTTTGGACTTAGTCTTCGCCGGTATGACGTACGCCCGGACCAAGTGCTCTTGCGGCATCAACAATCAGTTTGGCACAGGCTTCAAGAGGCAGGCGGCCGGTATCAAGGCACAGATCATAGAAGAACGATCTGCCCCATTTGCGTCCGGTGAAGTACTGGTAATGTGCTTTACGGCGGCGGTCCTTGTCACGAAGACGCTTGTCAATGCTGACAGACGTCTGTCCGTACTCTTCAAGAATTCTCTTTTTGCGGCTTTCCTCATCCGCAAAGATAAAGCAGGACAGGACATTGGGTTCATTGCGCAGCAGGAAATCTGCACAGCGTCCAACGATTACGCAGTTTCCTTTGGCTGCCAGATCCAGAATGACACGGGTCTGTGCTTCGAACAGCTGTTCGTTGAGGTTGAAACTGTAGGACGAGCTGGCCAGCATCGACATGAAGCGATCCTGTTCCTCTCCGTTGGCTTCAATAAAATCCGGAGCAAATCCGCTCTGTGCGGCAATTTTCTCCACCAGGTTCCAGTCATAGAACTCATAGCCCAGCTCCGCTGCGACCAGACGGCCGATTGTGCGTCCGCCAGAACCGAATTCACGGGAAATGGTAATAACTCTAGCGCTCATACTTCCCTCCCGCATCCAGCATCTGCTCATTATGATCTGCCGCTTATTACTGGCAGAGTGTGAGTTGTGTACGTTGAATTCTTCATGCAGGCTGGATGCCGATGTTCTTTCCTTCATTATATCGGTAATCCGCTCCGGTTCAGCGCAAATCTGGCCATAGTTTTCTGTACATGAATATCGTCTGATCAAGATATGAAAAAAGCCTGCTCTTCTAATCGAAAAACAGGCTTTATGTTCATTACTCCTTGCCTCTGTGCTATTCCTTCTGCACTCCTGCGATACAGATCTTTAGCGAAGAGGATTGTTGATTGCGCCGTACTGACGGTAGTAAGCACGAATCTGCTCGATCATTTCCGGGCAGAGACGGCCTTCTTTGCTCAGATATTCGACGACTTCAGGCATGGAAACGATTGCTCCTGTCGGGAATCCGTAAGTCTGGGCCACTTCTTCAAGAGCGGAATTTTCGCCTTTGCCTTTTTCTGCACGGTCGAGGGAAACCATCAGTCCGACGATTTCTACATCTGCCGCATTGCGGACTTTTGGAACGGTCTCTTCCATGGATTTACCAGAAGTTGTGACATCTTCGATCATGATGACACGGTCGCCGTCTTTCAGCTTCGTTCCCAGGAAGCTTCCTTTATCGGCTCCATGGTCTTTTTCTTCCTTGCGGTCGCTGCAGTAGCGGACTTCTTTGCCATACAGGTCATAGAACGCTTCAGCGGTAACTACCGCAAGAGGGATTCCTTTGTACGCCGGTCCAAACAGTACGTCGAAATCATCTCCGTAGCGGTCATGAATGGCTTTTGCATAGAATTCGCCGAGTCTGCGCAGCTGACGGCCGTTATCATAGCCGCCTGCGTTCATGAAAAACGGCGAGATGCGTCCGGACTTCAGGGTAAACGTTCCAAATTTGAGAACCCCGCAGTCCGCCATAAAATCAATAAACTCCTTTTTATAGCTTTCCATACTGATTTCTTCTGATCCCTTTCCGGATGATTCTTCATCCTTTCAAATGATTCTCTTATTCCCGTTCATGATAGCAGATCTGCACATGGAGCAGGCAATCAAAAAGCGGAAGAAGAGGTTTCTCTTCTTCCGCAGATCTGGCAAAAGCCAGAATTGGTTTTATTTCAGGTTGTCGAGCGCTTCTTTGGAAGGATTCAGACGAAGTTTCAGCAGTTCCTGGTTCAGGGCAATTGCTGCATCATCAAGAGCTTCCTGCGTAACAGCCGTATTGCGAATTGAATCTGCACTGTTCCATGCTTTTGTATAATCCGCAGTCGACTTGAAGTTGCCAGCTACGACATCGTCCTTCGTTTCGAGTACCTGATCAATCAGAGTGTAATCGAGTTCTTCGCCATCAGAAATGGAACCGGTCAGACGAAGTTCTGCGGCACTTGCGTGACGTCCTGCATTATCTTCATGAGAATCAACCGCAAACAGACGGATTGCAGTGGTCTTCACCGGGTTAAACTGAACGCGTTTCCAGGTCGAATTATCCCGCTCAAAGTCGCCTTCGGCTACTGTTGTCCATTCACCGTCAGCACCAAGTGCTTCGATGCGATAGGTGTAAATCAGACCGTTGATCATCTCCGTACGTGGCAGATAGCGCAGACCGTCAACAGTCATTTCTTCACCGTTGGACGATTTCAGTACAATCCAGAGCTCATCATTATCTGCTTTTGGATCCCAGGCTGTATGCCAGTGTGTTCCTGTATTGTTATCCAGAACGCAGGAAGCAGCATTGCCAGGTTCCTGCGCCGAACCAGCTTCAGCTGTCAGACGGGTCCGGTCAATGTCGCGGTAGTCGTCAGACGGGTCAGCAGTGTTGTACTGAATGGTGTATTTCGTAATATCAGAAGCGTCTTCTGCTTCAACAAGCAGTACCTGGGTGTCGTTGATGACAGGAAGAACGGTAACAGCACCATTGTTCTTCGAAGTGAATTCCAGAGTTCCAGGTGCCTGTTTGGTGGTGACAGTCTTTGTTGCAAGCATTGCTGCATCAACTGCTTCGCCGCCAAGAGTCAGGCTTTCAAGCTCTGCATCGCCATAGGTGACGATCGAGCTGACAGCTTTGAACTGTTCAACTTCTGTTACCGCAAGGCACTTGTTATTGTTGTTTCCTGGTTTTTTGCCATCAGGGTTCGTGAAGTTAACGCGCAGGAAGGTATAGCTAACCGGGGCAAAATTATAGGTGTAGCATGTCTGATTTCCGGTAGCTTCACCGATAGTTTCTGTTGCCTGAAGTTCTTTCCAGTTGGTTCCGTCCTCACTGATCTCAAATTTTGTCGTATTTGCATCAGGGTAAGAAGCGGACCATCCATCAGAAGCAAAATGAATCTTGATCTGTCCGACCGTCTGCTGCGTGTCATATTCAAAGTCAACGTAGCAGGTCTTGTTTTCCGGCGTATTGAAGCAGTAGTCATAGTTGGACCAGACAGAAGTGTTCGGACCGCTTTGTACTGTCTTATATTCTGTATCGCCGTCTTTGATCGCCTCAAGACTGTCGCTCTGCAATTCTGCAGGAATGCTCTGCGAGACTTTAGCTGCCGGCGTTACACTTTCTGCAAGAGTGACCTCTGCATCAGCTACGCGAACGTATGCTTTTACTGGAACAGTCTGACCAAATACAGTTGCTGTACCAGGAATTTCTACTGTTCCGGCTTCCGCAAACGCGGAAGCTTCTGGCATCTGCCAGTCAACTTCAAAGCTGGCATCGAGGATTTCACCGTCATCAAGAACAGCACGGCGGGTTTCCGGCAGTGTCGGTACGACGCCCTTGGCAACGACCTGAGATACATTGAGCAGACTCGATACTGCATCAATGACATAGACCGTCACGCTGACTGTCTGACCATCGCAGGTTCCGCGAACAGAGAATGTACCCGATTCTACAACCTGTGCATCATCGATATCTTCCCAGACTACAGCTTTCGAGTCGGAAGTGCCGTCATTGTAATGAGCTGTGATTGTTGATGGGAGCGAAGGTTTCGTTCCGGTTTTTACATAATAAATACGCGAATATTCAAAGCTTGTCAGAGAGTCGCCTGTCTCTCCTGCAACTTCATTTGCTTTGATGGTAAGCGGTTCGGATTCAACGCCGTCTGCCGAAGCTTTGACAGTGATATCGCCTGCTTTGCCATTGGAGCGAATGATTGCTACAAGCTGACCAGCCTGTGCTTTGCGGTTGTTGTCGCGGTAGCTCTGATGATCCGGCTGTACGCCGTTATCCAGACCAGCCAGTTCTCCGGCACCTTCAACAGTAACCTTCACGTTGTTTTTTGCCGTTGGAACAATCGTTCCATCACTGTCGGTCAGCGAAATGGTGACGTAGGAAAGATCGGTACCGTCGCCGTCAATTACAGGACGATCTGCTTCCAGCTCAATATTCGAGAACGCATCCGCTGTTTCTACAAAGCTGCGGCCTTCTGTATCTGTGATCTGATTGCCATCCTTATCGTAAGCAACAGCTTCAATCTTGCCGTCCTGGTACTCAACATCCCAGGTCAGATACAGGTTACGATGCTCCGCGTTCTGTTTGCCTGCGCCTTCATAAAGCTGATAAGTGTAGCCGGCATCTGTCGTCTTCTCAGTAAATGTCTTTTTGCCAAGCGATGTACGCTCGGTCGAGCCTTTTGGCGTAAAGAACAGTTCGACACTTGGAGCATCGGAATAGACGACAACAGGAACTTTTCCGTTTCCGTTCGTGGTCACTGCATCGCGGTTCCATGCCGGGAGAACATGAAGCGTATTGACATCTTCGTTCCATAAGCTCTGGTACAGGTAATAGTTGTCTTTAGGCAGGCCGGCTGTGTCGACAATTCCAAAATAGGAGTTCTTCGGCGAATTCGTTCCGGCAGTCCAGCCCGAACCAGTTCCGTTCTTTGGAGTTGGCTCGCCAAGATAGTCAAAGCCGGTCCAGACAAATTCACCTGCATTGTAGTCAGAAGTAATCGTTGTATACCACGCGTCGCTGGCTGATTTTCCCCAGCCAACCGCAGAGTAATCGTAGCTGGTCAGAAGCAGATCTGAATTCAAGGCCTGGCTTCCCAATACGTTATATACGCCGCGGGAATTGACATGAGATGCAGTTTCTGAACCATACAGAGTCCATCCGGTGTGCTGATTGAAAATTTCATCGAACTCTCCGCTGGAGAAATAGTTCGCGCCGACAACGCCGCCAGCTTCTGTAATTGCATCGGCGACCGCATTTTCCTGCGTACCGCCACGCTTAAGTTTATTGCCTCCAAAGGTGACCAGCTGATCGGTATTGTTTTCTTTGACGCCGGCAATCAGTTCTTTTGCAATAGCACCGCTCTGTGCACTCCAGTCATAAGATCCTTCAAAAATCTCGTTTCCAAGGGAGTACATGATGACAGATGGTTCGTTGCGGCTTTCCTGGACTGCAGCACGCACATCAAACTGCGACCATTTTTCGCCGTCTTTTTTGTTGAGAATTTCATTGTCCGAACCGACGGTCTGGTTGAAGAAGCGGGCATAATCCATGCTGTTTCCGTTCTTAGAACCGATCCAGCCATCGAAAATTTCGTTGATTACAAGAATGCCTTCACGGCTGCACGCGGCAATGAAGTCCGGATCGCCAGGGTTATGGGTAATACGGATCGCATTGACGCCCATTTTCTTCATGATCTGAATCTGGCGTTCCATGGCACGGTCATCTGCAGCAGCACCAAGGGCGCCCTGGTCGTGATGCATGCACACGCCTTTCAGTTTGGTTTTCTTGCCGTTTAGAGAGAAGCCTGTGTCACGGTCAAATTCGAAATAGCGGTATCCAAACGATGTTTCGACAGTATCGATGACATCGGGTCCATCCAGGATTTCTGTTTTAAGGGTATACAGATTTGGATTTTCTGTGCTCCAGAGCTCTGGAGACGATGCAGCAATATCCTGTTCAACAGTCGCTGCTGCATTTGCTGCAACTGTCTGATCGCTTGATTTTGTTCCGATTTCAGTACCATCTGCAGCGATGATCGTGTTTTTCACAGTTACTGTTTTAGATGCATCGGAATCGTTGACTACATCAACTTTTGTTTTCGTTGTTACAGTACCGGAATCCTTTTCTGCTTTCAGATTTGGCGAGCTGACAACAACGCCGTCATAACCGACATGCACAGCATCTGTAATAGTCAGATTGACGTCACGGTAAATACCGCTTCCGGAATACCAGCGGGAAGACGGGGTCTGATGATTGACGCGGACCGCAAGAACGTTCTCGCCATCCTTATTCAGATAATCAGTCAGATCAAATGCAAAACCGGTATAGCCGTATGGATGTTCGCCCAGTTTGTGTCCGTTGAGATAGACCTGGCAGTCCATATAGACACCGTTGAATTCCACAACCACACGCTTGTTAAATGAAGAGCCAAGTGTGAAGGATTTGCGGTACCAGCCCACGCCGCCAAGCTTGTATCCGCTCTCCGCTTCACCCTGAGCGGTGTATTCCTGGTCGATCGAGTAATCGTGGGGAAGATTGACGCTCTCCCAGAGAGAATCATCAAATGTGCTGTTCTGCGCATTTGCCGGATCGGACAGGGTGAATTTCCATCCGGAGTTCAGGTTGACCGTTCTGGCCTGATCGTTAATCTGCGTAACAGGAACAATTTCCGGTGCAGAAACCATCTGATCAGAATTGGTTTCTTCAGCTGCAACAGGAAGGCTCATCTGCATGGAAACGGAACTGATTGCCATCATTCCGCCAAGCAGAGTCGCACCTGTGCGTCGAAGCCATTTCGTGTTTTTCATTTCTTTTCCTCTTATAAATAATCCCTGAATCATCAAGTTGCCTTGAAAATCACCCTTATTATAAAAGGAACAAAAGGCCAAATGAAAGCCCTTTTATTATCTCCCAAAGTATGCTAAAATCATCCGCTTTTATCACATATTCAATAATTTCTTGCCCGCCACCGTTAAAAAACATACTCATTTGGACTGCTAAGTTTCATACAGAAAAAGGACTGCAGAGTTTTCTTTGCTCTGCAGCCCTTCTTCTGTGCTGAGTGAAGCTGCTGAACTCCGGATCCTTCTTTGATCCGTTCAGCTTTCCTTTTTCTCCTGGTCGAACTCTTCCTTAATTCCAAGGAAGACTCCAGCAAGTGCGCTGATGATCAGCATTGCGCTGATCAGAGTCACGATCCATTTTGTCTGCTGCATATTCAAACCCTCCTGATCGTTCAATATTTATTTCTTATAGTACTTCTTATCCGTATTGTACGCAGGTCTGCCTGCTTCTCCTTCAGGCACACCCGCCTGTCTGTACAGACTTTCTCTGCTCTTCGCTCTCTCTTCTCTGCTGTTTAGCCTGTGTCTTTTTCTCTTTCAGGAACACAGGCACCCCATTTTTCCATTCGCAAATTTGGGGTGAACTGAGCATCTGACTGGACATTCACGACGGATGTATATCCTTCACAGCATTCTTTTCCATACATTTTACTGTCTTAAAGCATCAGAAACATTCCGCAAAAAAGATGAGCACGCCAAAAGGAACACTTCAACTCACCCGGTATGATGTGTGTGTAAAGAAAAGGAGATGTTTCCCCATGACGAATGAAGATTTCACCAAAAAACTGGATGCCGCAATTGGTGCTTCCGACTACGGTAAAGAAGTCGTCGCAGATCTGGCGGAGCACTTCGATGAAACCGGCAAGTACGCTCAGAACGCAAAAGACCGTCTCGACGAGCGTCTTGGCTCGATCAACGGCTGGCTGAAAAAACATATCGCTGCAGGCGATTATGCAAAAGCAGCCGACGAGGCTGACAAGCTTGCGGTTGTTCTGAAGGCTCTGGCAGCCATCAACGCATAAACACAGTCCAGACAGCATCCGGGATTCTTCCGAATGCTTGGAAATAGCGGAAGCTTCGAGCTTTCGCAGATTCTTCGCGAATCAACCACTAAGGAGGTCATCTATCATGACAAAAGACGAATTCAAAAAAGTACTTGAAACCGCAGTTGGCGGCACAGCTTACGGCGACGAAATCATCGCTGACCTGGTTGCACACTTCGACGAAACTGGCAAATATGCTCAGACCGCTAAAGACCGTCTCGACGAGAGAATCGCTACCCTCACCGGATGGGAAAAGAAACATACTGCCGAAGGCGAAACCGCTAAAGCTGCTGAAGAAGCTGAAAAGATCGCTATCGCTAAAAAAGCTCTCGCTGCTATCGCTTAACTGATCTGGCAGACAAGACACCGCATCACGTTCGGAGGGACTCGTTCCCTCCGTTTTCTTTTGTTCTGATTTCTTTCGGCGCTCTAAATTTTGTTGAGGTTTTGATACCTGCGAGCTTTTCAAAAGCT
>Strawberry_p1__coassemble_2712_pt1 | contig 12339 bp, 10 predicted proteins | sample Strawberry_p1__metabat2_high_PE_023 | metagenome-assembled genome bin Strawberry_p1
GGCGTTCTATCTGTTTTCCAGAAACCGTCTGCATCAGGAATATGTCAAAAAGATTCAGCCCTTTGGCGGCGGATGCATCAATGACACGATCATTCAGCTGGCCAGCGACTGGGTTCCTTTTGGAGGAATGGGAGCAAGCGGCATGGGACAGTATCATGGCCGCTGGGGCTTTGAGACCTTTACCCACATCAAGAGCGTTGCCGTAAAACCGGACTGCCGCATTCTCGACCTGCCTTTCCATTACAATGATCGCAGGCCATGGATGGCAAAAGTCATCCGCAGACTGCTTGGCTAGACCTCGAACAAAGAAGGCAGAATGCCTGATCCCAAACAGAGCCAGATTCTGCCGATTCTGTCGAGTCAGATACTCAGACAAATTGTAAAAACCATTGAAAAACAAACAGAAAACATTGATTTCATCCGGAAAAACATACTGCTTTATCCAATGAATACCGAAGAGTTCTTTTCTGTTTTTCAGCCTTATTTCAGGGATTTCCTGGGCGGTCAATTCGCTCAGAAAACCCCTGTTTTCGTAGGATACTTGAAACAGAAAGAAGGTCATTCCAATGATTCATCAGATCACAAGCAATGAAGACTTCCAGTCCGTAATCGACGGACATTCCAAAGTGCTCATGGAGTTTTACGCAAGCTGGTGCCCGCACTGCAAAGCATTTTACCCAGTCCTGAACGCTGCTTCCGCAAAACTGAATGAAGAAGGCATCTATGTTGCCCAGACCGAAATCGATACATTTGAACAGATTGCCAATGAATATGGCGTTGAATCGATTCCTACACTTGTATTCTTTAACAACGGATCCGCCGTTACCGAAAGCGCCGGCGAACGCGATGAGCAGGGCGTATTTGATTTTGTAAACGAATCGCTCTCCCGCAATTAAAAAGTTTTCTCTGTTTTCCCCCGTATCTGAAAAAGCCGTATATAACGGCAAAATTCGATTTGAACTGAACTGAAATGAACTTCCGGAAAATCCGGGAGTTTTTTCTGCTCGAAGCAGAGAGTGCAGGATCGAAATACAACGAAACAGAAGAAACAGACACAGATAGAAAACAGAAATCCCCGGCTGCAGGCAGCCGGGGAAAATTGTTTGTTGAAAAGCAGAGATCCAGTGCGTTAATCGATGACTTCAAAGCGGACATGGTCTTTGATCAGAAAATCGTGAAGCTGCGCACGGAATTTACGGATAAATGCACGCAGGTTTGAGGAGACGCGGCCTTTGGATGTCACTTCTTCGCTCATGAAATACAGCATGATGTCGAGAATGATCAGATCATAATTGGCCGGGAATCCGTCAATGTCCTTGAAAATAGCCAGGCATTCTTCGAGCTGCTCCTGTGAGCGGCTCAGCTGGCGGATCGGAATCAGACGCTGCAGCACATAGCGGGCTTTGAGGAAGATCAGACCGCTCCGGCAGACAAGCGTGGAATCCGAGCGGTCCTCGCATTTTGCCCATTCACGATCAAGCAGTTCAAGCTGCTGGGTAAAGAAGATGTTGTCGCCGACATCGAGTGCCGCTACCATGGCCTGATAGGAGAGGAAGAAATGAAGATAGCGGAAATACGCATCGTCCATTGAGAATGCCGGATGGCTTTCCAGAAAATCCAGAAGTTTTCCGGAATCCCCCAGAATATATTCGGGCAAATCATCCTCATCCGCGCACCCGGCAAAGATCTGCAAAGACAGCTTCAGTTTCTCAAGCGATACGTTGCGCTTGAGCTCAAGCGACTGGCAGAGCGACTGTGCCCGCAGAATCTGACTGGCAAAGTGGCGAAGATCCCTTACAGAACTGAGTTCCTGGATCTGGTGAACAAGCAGAGTCAGCTCAAGGAAATCTTCTTTCCAGTTGGATGAGTTGCCCGGTTCAAAGCAGGCAGCTTCCAGAGAAGCCCAGTCCGCATCGGGGTGCTCAAACAGGAAGCTGATCGCGCCATACTGGTCATCGCTCATAGCAGAGGTCCAGGATTTCCAGGGGAACTTGTGGAAAATTGATTCGTTCAGTTTGTGGATCGTTTCATCCGGTGCGCCCAGTTCCTGACCGCTCATGCCCATAATGGTCATCGCCATATGAAGCAGGACAAAGTCATCCGCCATGTATTTCATGAAGAAATTATCATCCTGTTTTTTGCCTTTGCCCTCGAAAAGATCCTGCATGACTTCCTGAGAAGTCTCAAAGGCCTGTTCATAGCGTTCCAGACGCATCAGAGCCGTCATCTTGCGTTCGATGGCATCGGTGCGGATCATGGCGCCGTTTGATTCCGGCGTATCTTTGAACAGATCAAGAAGCTGATTGGAGAAACTGAGAATCGTCTCGTCATCGCCAAGATCCCTGGCAGAAAGGCACGCCATATGAATCAGTCTGGCTGCCTGAGAAGCGATGGAAGGAATCTGCAGATAGGAAGACGGGACTTTATGCAGGATCTGAAGCATCCGTTTTCCAAGAGAAACGCGTTTTTTCGCAGAGGATGCCGAGAAGATCGACAGATTGGAATCGATGAAAATCGCAAAAGCTCCCGGCGTTTCAAGCGGATCCGTCAGATTCTGCAGCTGTTCTCTGGCTGCTGCAGTACTGGCTTCCGGCTCGCGCATAACCCGTTTGACGCCGGTCATTAAAGTCAGCTCTTCTGTTAAAAGCGCATCAAAAGAGGGATCGTCCGGATACAACTCTCTTGCCTGGGCAAGCCCTGAAGCAGCCTGTTCAAGAGCATGGCAGGCAAGCGGACCGGATTCGCATAAAAACAGAAGCCGTCCAAGAGAAATCCAGCAGTCTGTATCAAAGCGCAGATGCTCGATGGAGTCTGAAACCAGTTCCGGAAGCTGTTCGATAATGCTGACAATCAGTTCAATCGCCTCAGACGGCGCTTCAGCCATCAGCCCTTTAGCGGTATACAGCTGAACACGGACCTTTTCCCGCTGTCTGGTTTCTTCCCAGACTTCCGGGACAAGACCGGATGCTTCGCCTGATTCATCCTCAAGGTATGCCATCATCCGCTCATAAGCCGGAGCAGCAACAGAAGATGCATCGCAGTTTGCGGCAGTTACAAGCGAATCGGAGATGGCGGCATCAAATTCACCGAATTCTTCCGGATCGATGCAAATCGCCAGCATGCGCAGCAGGTTAAAGAAACGGATATACGGATCATGTTCCCAGCTGACCGTACCGGCCTGAGAAATCTGATCCAGCAGCGACTGTTCAGCCTTCAGACCCAGCGATTCAAAAACATTCGGATTCTGATGAACTCCCTCATCCACCGCAATGAACCAGCGGACCAGCTCATCCACAGGTGCGGTATTCATTTCCAGAATGGAGTAGAACACCATAAATGCCCGCAGCAGCAGAGGGGAATACATGCCATGACGGCCGGCATATTCTTCAAGCCAGATCATGATGGTGTGATGAACAGGCCGGGGCGTATCAATACCGATAAGATCCGGACGGATCAGTTTGTCGATCAGCGCGCAGAGCGTCGAAAGCTCAGTTGTTGAAAGCGCATGTTCCAGACGGTTTTCATCCAGCAGATCCGTGAAAACCCGGTTTGTTAAAGCAACCAGAGAATCGTAGCAGGATGAAGGTACAAACGAGAATGCACCGCTTAAAGCGCCGTATAACAGGAACGGCTCAATCGTCGAAAGATCATCCACGCCTTCAAGCTTTTCGACCAGATGCACAGATATCTCACGCATCAGAGCCGACGTCATTCCCTCGGGAAGAATGTCGTATTCCGGATCATCCGGATCCGGGATATCAAACACGCCGCAGAAATACATGAGCAGGTTATCCAGAGATTCAGCCTGTGCATCCGGCCACATATTTATATAAGGAAGAAGAATCAGCTCCAGCAAAGAGCCATAAGCAGAAGATCCCATCGAACACAGGGTACGAAGAACCGAACGAAGCATCTTCATCCGCAGCGATTCTCCCTCCGGTGAGGAAGGATCAAAGCCCGCATTCATCTCATCGAGCACGTGATAGCCATGCACATCAAACTGTGCCGGCGTATAGCCGCCTTTGGCCTGAAGAATCAGCCAGCGCAGATACAGCCATTCCATCGAAACCGTATTCGAGGGTGCAAACGAATCATTTTCCAGATACTGATCCGCAGTTGATTTTGCGGCATCCATTTCGCCGGCAAGAAGCTGCGTGAACGCTTTTCCAAAGCCTTCGCAGTCATCCATGGCGTGCTCGAGCGCAAAAATCAGACCATCCATCCAGCCAGAAAGCATCAGCGGATTCATGACATCAAGCGAAGCCACATCAAAACCGGCAGTCCACATTTCTTTGCTCAGTTCATGGGCCTGGCTTTCAGCCCGCAGCCATTCCGGATCCTTGCAAAGCATCTGATAGAACCGTCCGCTTTCCTTGCCCGTATGCATGGAAACCGGGTTCATACCGTAGAGATCAAACAGAGCAGCCGCCCGGGTTGCCCTCTGCCACTCAAAGTTTTCCAGTTCTTCACGCTGCTGGGCAAACTGATTGCGGACTGCATACACCATTTCAACCGGACAGGCGATTCCCGCACTCGTCACACAGGGACGGTACTGAAAGAACGGTTCTCCGTCCCAGCAGATGATCATTTCATTATCAAAATCAGCCGAAAGATGATCGGCCATGCCATTAGCGCAAACCGTCACCAGCAAAAACGCCATCAGCGCATCGTTCTCTTTGATCTGCGTTTCCTCCAGAGGAAGAACTACAACCCCGGACGGACTGCAGTACATGATTTCATCCGGATAGCCGTCCCCATTCTCAAGGCAGCTTGTCTCCTGGCGGGAAAAATGGATGGAAACAGACTGCTCCATCAGATCCGTCGAAGAGAGATCAGCACTAAGCGCCCTGTGCAGATGCTTCGGTTCGGCCTGAAGATCCTCGATCAAGTCTTCGCCCGTCCAGATCAGATCCGGTTTACCCTGTCGGACCAGATCGACGAGCTTTCTGTAATGCGCAGGCGAATCCATCGGCTGCGCAGACTGAAGTTTCAGTGTCGTCGTAAAAGTCATGACTTAATTATAAGGTCTTCCTCATCGGTTGCGGGAATTGATGGGCAGAACCCGATCGCCTGCTAAAAAATGCACCCAAACACGCCAGATCGCGGTTTGACCAGCAAAGATACTCATCCAGAAACCGCCTAGAGACAGAAACAAAGACAGAAACAGAGACAAAAAACAGGAAAAGAAAAACGGCTGCCCGCTTTGCGCTTTCAGCAAGTGCGGCAGCCGTTTTCAAAATGAAAAGAGCAGCGAATATCCAAGCGAACAAATGTTGCCAATTTGCATAAAATTCGTATCTCTTTGAGATATCCTGCACATGCTTTAAAAGCAAAAGACAAAAATAGTGTCAGTTCAGTGAGTATTAGTACATCGAACAGTTGATGAAAAACGTACTGTTTTTCAACATGTTCAATAGGAAAGCTAAAAATGAATGGCATTATGCAGGAAAGCGTTTTATCCTGTTGATATCCGGGATAAATTTGCTCAATATGCAATGCAAATAAATCCGTTCAATAAAGAAAACCGATGCGATGAGCAGTATCCAGCTTCGCATCACACATCCATAACCCTAACCTTTCCGGTCCAGAAGACAGCAGGAAACAGTAAGGCAAAAAAGAGAAGATGCCTGAAGTCCTGCATCTCTCCCATGCTCCTGAAGCGACAGAATATCAAGCCAGACAAAAAGGGCAAAGCCTGGCTCCATTCGTCTTCCTTCAGTTTTATATATCCAACTCCAATAATTCATATCCCCAGACAGACTGCATCCATCCGCTTCTGAACACTGAATGCCAATCTGAACTGCAGACAGTGAAAGACGAAACAGTCGAGATCAGGAAGCCAAGCAAAAAAGGTCAGAAAGACCGCAAAGAAAAAACGTCTGATTCTGGTTTAAGAGGAATATTTGTTTCATGAAGAAAAAAACGCTGCAGAAGAAGTCCAGGCTCGAACTGCTCGAACTCCTTCTTGAATCAAGAGAAGAAAACCAGAAGCTCCGTAAAGAAAACGAAGAACTGAAAGCACAGCTCGAATCCAGACAGCTTGAGCAGGCAGACTGCCAGTCACTTTCAGAAGCTTCACTAAGACTTTCCGGCGTCTTCCGTGCTGCTGACGAAGCCGTCGCCATCTATTTAGACAATATCAGACAAAGGAATATCGACTATGAGCGAAAAGCCCAGGACGAAGACACAGACGTCTGATCACACCATGCCCTCCATTTCTGAAATCCAGTCAGAAATCGAACGGGTCAGATACAGAAAACGATACTGGAAATCCCTGAAAAGCATCCTCGCAACCCTGATCACCGCTGCAGCTGTAGCAGTCCTGATCTCCATGCTCTGGATGCCCGTGCTGGAAATCTACGGACCAAGCATGGCCCCCACACTTCAGGAAGGCGATATCGTCGCCGCCGTCAAAAACAGTCAGTTTGAAACGGGCAATGTCGTCGCGTTCTACTACAACAACAAAATCCTCGTCAAACGCGTCATGGCAGGCCCGGGCGACTGGATTGATCTGCGAGAAGACGGAACCGTCTACGTCAATGGCGAAGAAATAGACGAACCCTATCTTCAGGAAAAAGCCTATGGAAATCCGGATATCGAATTTCCCTATCAGGTCCCCGAAGGACGCTGGTTTGTGATGGGAGATCACCGAAGCGTCTCCAAGGACTCTCGAAACTCAGAAATCGGCCCGATCGCCAAAGAAGACATCGTCGGAAAACTTGTCTTCCGCCTTTGGCCAAACCCGGGAACTACCGGCGCAGACTGAACACACAGTTTCAGCCAATAGAATCTCCCCTCTCGCCAATTCAACCGTTCAGCTCTCTTATGATCACAGCAGACTGAACAGGTCAGAAAGCTTCAGCTTATTTTCGGCAGTAAAGGTCTCTTGCCTGGGCAGGCAGAACCGCTTTATTCATAAACACGAGGCAGACATCTGCCTGAAAGAAGGGATAAACAAGCAGAATCCAGACAAATGACTCGTGATACACCAGAGCGAACGATTCCGATTCGAACCGACCCTACACTATTTCTTTTTCAGAACATTCATTTGTCCGTCTTTACTGCAAGAGATCAGGCAGCTTAGGTTTGAGTCGAATCATCACCTGAAAAAGAGAAAAATCAGAAAGGAAAGAAACAATGAAATCCAGAAAATTCTTTATTTCATCGGCTCTTGCGCTTTCGACAGTTCTTGGAAGCGTAGGAACAATGATGAACGCTATGCCTATCTCGGCGACAGCCGTAACTGTCTCGGGATTTGAAGAGGGTCATACTTTTACGGCTTATCAGGTGTTCAAAGGTACGTTGGTAGGCGACAAAATCGCTGATATTAAATGGGGCGATAACGTAAATGTAGACAATCAGGCAGCTATTATCGCAGCACTCAAAGGTGTTGCAGACACTTCGCCACTTGCTCCTATCAAAGCAAAACTTACTGAAGAGACGCCAAAGGCAGACATTATTGCTAACGCAATTAGTGAGCTCGGCCTTGATGAAGACAGTGAAGGAGCACGCGAACTTGCCAAGATTTTTGCAGAGAACGTGTCTGGTACTGGAACCGTTATTTCCCAGGAAACGACTAATCTTGGCTACGGTTACTACCTGATCAAAGATACGACAAACAATCTTGACGATTATGACGTATATGGATTAAGCATTCTGCAGGTACATAACAATACTCCGATCGATATTAAGCCAAAGAATGCTAAACCGAAAGTTGATAAGTCCATCTATGACAATGATGATCATGATGGCCCAGACGGTTCAAATGTAATTGGCGCTGGCTGGGGCGAGACTGCAGACTATGCAATTGGAGAGTCGTTCCAGTGCAAACTGACAGCAACTATTAATCAGTACAGCGATATCAAGGCTTATGAAACATATAAACTCGTTCTGAATGACGAATGGTCTGCTGGTATTGATTACGATACTGCGGTGACTCCGAAAGTTGAATTAGTAATTAACGGAGATTATGAACACCCAAAAACAATCACAAATGCAGTTGTTGGAACACCGGATAGCGAACGCAAGATGACTGTTACGATTGCAGATCTCAAGCAGCATCTTACGGATCCTCAGGACAAAGACAAAATCGAAGTTGTTGTTACTTATAACGCTAAGCTGAATGTGAATGCTGCTGTTGGAAACGGATTTGATGCCGAGAATAAGCAGAACAACAACAAGGTCTATCTCGAGTATTCCAACAATCCGAATGCTGAGGGAACAGGCACAACCGCTGAAGATCATGTTTACGTTTTTACGTACACACTTGAAAACACAAAGGTAAACAACCTTGGTGAAAGTCTTGGTGGAGCCGGTTTTAAACTCTATAAAGAAGCACAGGGTGACAACCCAGCAGCATATGCCACCTTCGACAGCGACAACAAATTCGCAGGATGGGTTGACTCTATTGATAAGGCAACTGAGATTAAATCGAGTGAAGCAACGGGTACTCTTGGTCAGTTTACGATGACCGGTCTGGACGCAGGTACATATGTCCTGACTGAAACTAAGGTTCCTGAAGGATACAGCAAAGCAGCAGATACCAAGTTCACCATCACTGCCGAACACAAAGAAAATTCGGATGCTCAAGCAGCGGCTGTAATCAAAATCGATAATGATGAAAGTAAAAAAGGCATTACGGTAGTGAACTCGAAAGCTTCCAACCTGCCAGAAACTGGCGGCATGGGAACAACGATCTTCTATGCAGCTGGCGGAATTCTTGCAGCTGGTGCAGTAATTGCTCTTGCAGCAACCAAAAAAGCTAAGAAAGAAGAAGACTAGTCTTCTGTAACTCACAGGATTCAGGGAGCCTGGCTCCCTGGGCCTGGAAAGCCCGGAAAAGAAATTTTCCAGGTTTTCCAGGTTTTCCAGGTTCTCCATAAAAGAGGAGGAGACGAGTTTGAAGTTTTTGAAGAAACAGCTGCGAACGATTCTGTTTGTTCTGATTCTGTTTACGGGTCTGGGGCTTCTGGCGTATCCAAGTTTTGCGAACTGGTGGAATACAACGCTGGGATCTCATGCGGTAGCAAACTACGAACAGATCATTGAGGAAACGAACACGGAAGATCTTGAAGCGATCCGTCAGAAGGCGGCTGCCTATAATACGGATCTTCTGACCCGGCCGGACCGATATCATCCGACGCCGGAACAGAGTGCTGAATATAACGAACTGCTGAAGGTTGGAGATTCATCGGTCATGGGATCGATCTCTATTCCTTCGATCAAAGTAAATCTTCCGATTTACCACGGAACGTCTGAGGATGTTCTTGCAGCTGGAGCCGGTCATCTTGAAGGGACTTCGCTTCCGATTGGCGGAATCGGAACACATACGGTGATTACAGGTCACCGGGGACTGCCATCCGCAAAGCTGTTTACCGATCTCGATCAGCTTGTAGAGGGCGATTATTTTGTTTTAAGCGTACTGAACGAGAAGCTGACTTATCAGATTGATTCTATCCGGATCGTACTTCCTGCCGAGCTTGATCAGCTTGCGATTGATCCGGCAAAGGATCAGGCAACTCTCGTTACCTGTACACCATATGGAATTAATACGCATCGAATTCTCATTACAGGCCATCGGGTAGAAAACCTTGAAGAATGGTCTTTAGATACTGAAGCAAGAGTGATTGATGAAAAAATTGTCGCTCTCTGGATTGGCGGAGCAATTATCGGCGTACTGCTGATTGTGCTTCTGATTCGAACGAGAAAGCCAAGAGCAAAGAAAGGAGAATCCAATGACTCGCTTTAAAAAACTGTTGGGAATTTTCTTAACCCTGATTCTGATGTTTCCGCTCACGGTCAGAGCAGAAGAACAGATTGATTTAAGCAGAACAGGTTCTTTGCAATTGACGATCTGCAAGAAGGATGGAACTCCCATCTCAGGAGGCAGTCTGACGATTTATCCGGTTGCCGATATTGTTCTCGACGAAGAAAACAATCCTCAGTTCAAGCTGAACGATACATTTGCTCCGACCAATGCAGATCTTTCTGATCCGCAGAACCGGAATGTGATCAGCTATCTCGAAGACTTCGTAAAGAAGAACAAAGTACCTGGATCAAAGATGACTGTTGGTAAAGACGGAATTGCCAGTTTCGGAGACCGCCCGCTTGGTCTGTATCTCGTTGTACAGGAAGAGCCGGCTCCGAAATATAAAGCGATTCAGTCATTTCTGATTTCTGTTCCTAATTACGATGAAGAGAACAAAGTCTACAACTACAGCGTAGAGGCTCTGCCAAAAATGGATACAGATATTGAAGATGCTTCATCGTCTGAATCTTCATCATCAGAGTCTTCAACTTCGACGTCTACGAGCAAGTCGGAATCCTCAAGCGAGTCTGAGTCCAAGAGCTCTTCCAAATCTTCTTCGAAGAACTCTTCATCAAGTTCAACCAAAAAACCTTCTACTGCTGAGGAAACTGGACTCGCTCTGTTCAGAGGTCTGTTTCTGATTTCCTGCATGCTGCTTCTCATGCTGTTTATCCTCAACCGACGAGAAGACTCAAAGCAGTAGCAGTATCTGACGATTCATAAATGAAAAACAGCAGGAATAGCTCCGGGAAACAGGCGAACCTCGTGAGTCCTGCTAAGAAGAATAGATCCGGTATTTTCATCGGAACGAAATGCAAATAAGAGAAAAATAGAATGGAGAATGCGTATGTTCGGAACGAAACAGTTCTTTAAGAAAAAACACCCAATTCTGCTCAGAGCGCTGACGGTCCTGACGGTTCTGGCCACCGCATACGCTCTGATTCTTCCTGCTACAGCACTCGCAAAACCACAGATGTACTGCGGAATGGAAGAACACATTCACAGCGAAAACTGCGAAGAAAACTGCCCGATTCCGGAGCATACCCATACCAGACAGTGTGAGTCGAATCCAGAAGCGGATCTGGAAGACGAATCTGTCTGGACAGCAGATTTTGCGGACATTCTTTCAGAAGCTTCATCTCCAGCCAAAGCTGCGAAGATTGCTCAGACTCAGATTGGAAAAAGTCAGAGCAAAAGCAATTTCAAGGTTCTTGAAGATGGAACAGAAGCCTATTACTCCCGCTATGGCGCCTGGGAACACAACCCATATCAGACAGATATTCAGGAGAGTTTCCTCCGATTCGTCTACAGCTATGCCGGAGCTGATGTAAGCAGTTTTTACGGAAAAAGTATTTCCGAGTGGATGACACCGCTCGTAGAGGGAGGTCTGCTCAAACAGGCATCTGAAGCATCTGTCGGCGATCTTGCTTTTATTGAAGATAATGGCGCTCTGAATGGTGTAATTGTTACAGCATCTGAAGAAAGTACGCTTGAAGTCGTTGAAGCAGAAAACAGAACGATTGTTTCAAAGTCTGTAAAACATGCCGATGTTTATGGAACGATTCGAATGTTATTAGACAGCCAGCCGGAACAGAAGACGGAAGCAGAAGAATCTGCACAGCCATCTTCAGAAAGTTCTTCTGATAAAGTACCCGAACTGGCAGAACCAGCAGCTGTAAATTACGCTCCGCAAGCTGCAAACGTACAGCCAACAGCGGGAGATCAGACAGTTGAACAGTCTGCAGACTGTCCAACAGCAAAATTCCCAGAATCCAACCCAGAAGGCAATCCGGAGTCAGAAAATTATAAAGAGCATCCTACAGCCGCAAAGTTTTTTTACCGCTATCCTGCAAACTTAGGGAACACGCCTACTGAATGGACAGAAATACAGCCAGGTGATAATGGAACAATTTACAAAATGAACGTCGAGTTCAAAATGACTGTGAATTACGAGAACCTAGCGAATAAGACAATCGTTGATAGTAACCACACATTCTACTATTCCATTCCTCCATTCCTTCATTCCAACATGGCTCAGGAAGGAACACCCCTGATGCATACTATTAAAAATACGGATGGAACGACTAAAACGATTGAGCTTGGAAGACTGTATGCATGTCCACGTGAGAATCATATCCATATTGATTACAGCAACTATCAGGAACTGGGTGGATTAGATATTAAAGAAGGCGAATTTGAATATTCACTTTTAACTAACCGCGAAGAAATCTGGAATAACCCGAACCAGGAATACAAGATTGGCGACCAGACATACACCTTCAAGTTTGATACAAGTTCGAGTTACAACGATGCTACAGTTCATAGTTTCAAAAAAGCGAAGGAACCGGAAGGCGGAAATCATGAGAACTATTCCTATGACGAAGAAGGCAACACAATCATTCGCTACCAGATCAGTTTCGTGACGGATGACCATATTTGCCCAGATACAATTGTCGATGACTGGTGGAGCAACTATAGTTCATGGAGTCAGGAGTTCAAAGACGGTTTTACCCCCTACGAAAACATTCAGT
>Strawberry_p1__coassemble_2742_pt1 | contig 12099 bp, 12 predicted proteins | sample Strawberry_p1__metabat2_high_PE_023 | metagenome-assembled genome bin Strawberry_p1
CGCTCATGAACAGGGTATACGATTTTTATCCCTCCTTAACTTAATGACATTGCTGCGCAGAGTAAAGATAAATTGTGGACGTATCGCTGCCGCTGACCAGCAGGAAGATGAGTCCGGATTCATCTACGAGCATGTCGTTAAACCACTGCGAAGAATCGTTCAGCGTGAATTCTCCTTCAACCTGTCCCGAAGAGAGCAGGACAGTCGTTACGACCAGGCGTGCATCGTCTCCATAACCGGAATGGTCTTCGATGAAAACACGGTCGCCTGATCTGCAGATCTGCTCATAGCCAGAAGGATAGGAGACGATATCGCGTACGGTTCCATCAAGAGCCTGCTGCTTGAAGACCCTCTGCCGCATGTAATACAGATACATGCCATTCTGCGATGGAAAAACTGCTGCAACGCTGCTTACATCGAGATTCATCTGGCCTGAAACCATGGTCTGAAGACTTGTGTCTGCAGAATTGTTCTGGATTGCTGAAGACTCGCGTTCTGTCTCTGACGAGTCAGTTTCCGGATTGACGAAGACTGGTTCAGTCATGCCTTTGGGAAGCAGTATATTTGGACTCGACTTGAAATCACCATCTTCAAACTGGTACTGATCAGCGGTGATTGCCGGTGCCGGTTCTTCCTGAACCTGCATTGCAGCGGCTGGAACGATAAATGCCTGCAGACTGAGCAAGCTGCCGGTTAGCAGAGCGACGAGCCTTCGGACTTTTCTTTCCTGAATGATCATTCTGTTCTCCTTTCTGATCGTATCTTCTGTTAAAAACCGATCTTAGCCTGCTTTCTTTTTCGTCTGTTTTCTTCAGTTCATTAAAAAAGGCGCAGAAATCTGCCCTGAATTTCTGTGCGAACCGGAGTTAGAAAATAAACAGCGAAATAGAGCATATAGATTGTGGCGGTTTCTGATGCCTGCATCAATAGTAATTGTTATTTCCGCAAAAAATAGAAAATCAGGACAATTTGCAATCTTTGAAGCATTTAAGGATGAACTGCAGTGATTCTTTTAAAGTCGAAAAATTCTGCATTTGTAAACAGAAAAACGCGTCATCCGTATGGATGGCGCGCTGTTTTTACATTGGGTTTCGAATTACTGCTGGCTGTCCGACTTGCCTTCAGTCAGGTCAGGACGGGTAACCAGGTATTCTGGATTGTTGGCTTTGAACGCATCGAAGACATCCTGGTCATGCACTTCAAACTGGTATTTCTTCAGATAGTAGATCTGGCAGTCTGATGCGATCGTCTGGTTGGACGAAAGAGCGCTGACGATTTTATCGAGGTTCTTGTCGTAGTCTGTCGAAACGACTTTAGCTACATAGTAGGTTACATCATCGGTCGAAGTATCGTTGGTGAATACCTGATCGAGAACTTCTTCCTTGCTGGCATCCAGAATCGCATTGCGAAGAGTTTCTGGAAGACCGGAATCCTGCGTTGTGATGATCTGTTCAGTTCCGGTGTAGGTAGCATCTTCACTTGCGTAGGTACCGCCGACCTTACCGGCATCATCGCCTTTTTTCAGAGCTTCAAGAGCCTTGTTGGCGTTATCTTCGGAATCTGTCTCAATGATGACTGCAAGAACAGGATCAAAGGAAGTGATGACGTCTTCTTTGGCATCAGTGAAGTATTTCTTCGTCAGTTCCTGAGACTGCAGGTTCGGGATGAGAACCTCGTTCATGTAGTCATCGGCACTGTCGTAGCCAATCTGTTTGAGCTGGTCATCGAAACCTTCGATTTCTGCGTAGGTGTCGAGGGTTTCCTGTGCCTGTTTTTTGATTTCATCAGTAACGCCGATTTCCTTGTCAGCAATCTGGCGGTTGGCGATGGCCAGGGTACCGGTTGTTCCGGAACCTTTTTTAAGGATCTGGTATTCGTCGCCTTTGGTTACGGTTTTGTTTCCGATGGTCATCAGTTTTTCAGAGGAATTGGGGATGGAGGTCTGTGCCTGGCATCCGGCAAGAAGAAGAGCGAGGGCTCCAAGTGCAAGAGGTGTTCTGTATTTCATGACTTATTCCCCCTCTGCTGCAGAAGATGCCTGAGAATCGTCTGCTTTGCTGGTTTCTGAGGACGCCTCAGATGCAGCGGCTTCTTCAGAAGCAATTTCGTCCTGCTTTGTTTTCTTAGCCGATTCGAGTGCTTCGGACTGCTGAGTTTCGAGATCTTTGATCTGTTTTTCTACATCTTCGTTTTCGAATTTGATGTCGAGTTTCTTAGCAGCTTCTTCAACAGCTGCAGATTCCAGTCCGCTTACAGAGCCGGCCATGGAAAGAACGAATCCTTCAACAACGTCTTCGTTGTCGGAGTTCAGCAGTTTTTCCGGATCTGTTTCTTCTACATGAACTTTGTAGAGCGTGTAGAGAGACATGCCATCGGGCTGTACGGAGATCCAGTCGGAAGTTCCGCCGTTTTCCAGAGCGAGAGCTGTGGAAAGAACGTTGGAATCGAGATCGGTTGTGGAGCTGTCGATGTAGCCGTAGAAACCGCCATTGGAAGCAGTGTCTTCATCTTCAGAGAATTCTTTAGCAACATCAGCGAAAGATTTGCCTTCGTCGAGAGCTTTCTGGATATCATCCTGCTTGGTCTGTGCTTTTTCAGTCAGGACCTGGTCATTGGAGACCTGCATGGTGATGATCGAAATGGTACGGCCCTGTTCCGGAGCGAAGATCTTCAGATCATCATAGTGATCTCTGATGTAGTCTGTATCAATCTTGCGGAATTTCAGAGCGGTCAGTGCGTAATCATATGGTGCATTGTCGCCTGTGAAACCGTAGGAAGCGAGCGTCTGCATGATGGATTCACCTGTCTTGCCCGTGCTGTCGGATTTCATGTTGTTCTCGATGTTCTTAGCCATCTGTTTGGCTTCCGCTTTCATAGCGGAATCAGCTTCAACGGCTTGGTCAACAACCTGGTTGCGGTAAAGGCTGTAGAGAACCGAGGAAGCATTCGGGGAGAGCTCATCAAAGAGATCAGAGCTGGTGATGTTGCCAAGCGTAGTAGTGGCGACAACATCCTGGCCGTCTGCAGATTTTTTGGAAACGTTGTCCTTGTTCAGGTCGACGATGAAGAAAATCAGAACGCCGATGAACAGAACTGCGATCAGGCAGACAAACCAGTACTTGCGAAGGATTTCTGACATTGCGTGCGGCTGCAGTTTTCTTCCGGGCGCAGCCTTTCCTTTCTATATGCAATAACTCCGGAAGAGGTATGAAAAGGCAGGCAGAACCTGCCTGGTCTTTCAAAAGAATCAGTCAAAATTATATGAGAGTCCGATACAAAAAGCAATGAGGCCTAAGGCCTCATGAAAGCGCAGTCAAGCGATCGGCTCAAAGAATCACTGCAGTGTAATGGTGTACGCGAAGTCTCAAAAGAACCTTAAATTCCAGAAGAGAAAACAGCATATCGTTTGAATCCTGAATGGGTGTGCCAAATAATTTTTAAGGATCATTGCAAAGCACAGTTCAAAAAGCCGAAGCTGCCAAAGCTGCATGGATATTGGTCTCATATGCTTTCCCTGGTCAGGGAAAGATCAGACCATTCTGTGCAGGCTCTGGGATCTTCTTCCATATATATGGAAGACAAAATATATGGAGAAACACAGAGAACAGGGAACAGTCAGCAGCCGCAGCTGTCAGCCGCAGACGGATCTGACTGGACGGATTTGCGGCGGGATGCAGACATCACCCAGACCGGGTTTGAACATCTGTTCTCAGACAGATGGGACAGAGAAACCGGATTTGAAGAGCGCTGAACAAAGGCGCAGTCTGTACGGAACTGAACGATTTTTCTGAAAATGAGGCGAAAACTGTGCGGACTGATCCGCATCAGAAAATATTTTGGCCAGTGCGAGTTGAAAATCGCTGAAAATGGCTCAAATTGCGCTATAAAAGTATGATGAGTCTACTCTGTCCAGACGTACTCTTCAGGCTGGAAAAGCCAGTGCTGTTAATCCACTTTCTGCCTGCAAAAAAGACAATCGGCAGAAAAGGGGAGCACAGATGGTGCACGCCAGAGGCGCGGACACGTCAAAAGGCTTTAGGAAAGCTTTAGAGTATACTGAATTCATAGTGAAATGAGGTAATTGAATGTCAACACTCGAAATTAAAGACCTCCATGTCAGTGTCGAAGGAAAAGAAATTCTTAAAGGAATCGACCTGACCGTCAAAGAAGATGAAATGCACGCTCTTATGGGACCTAACGGCAACGGTAAATCTACGCTGCTTGCCGCAATTATGGGCAACCCCAAATATACAGTCACCCAGGGATCGATCACGCTCGATGGAAAAAACGTTCTCGACATGCCAGTTGATGAGCGTTCCAAAGCCGGCCTGTTCTTAGGCATGCAGTATCCGAGCGAAGTCGCAGGCGTTACCAATTCTGACTTCCTGCGTACCGCGATTAATGCACGGCGCGAACGCCCGATTTCCCTGTTTTCTTTTATTAAGGAAATGGATCATGCCATTAACGAACTGGAAATGAAACCGGACCTGGCTCACCGTTTCCTGAATGTCGGCTTCTCCGGCGGTGAAAAGAAGCGTAATGAAATTGTTCAGATGCTTCTGCTTAAACCGTCGTTAACGATGCTTGATGAAATTGACTCCGGTCTGGACGTTGATGCTCTGCGCATTGTCTCCGAGGCCGTTCTGAAAGCCAAGGAACAGACTCATATGGGTGTCATTGTTGTTTCCCATTACGCCAGATTCCTTGACTACCTTAAACCGACGCACGCTCACATTCTTGTCGATGGACGCATTGTCGTTTCCGGCGGTCCTGAACTGATCCACAAAGTCGATACCGAAGGCTACGACTGGGTCGAAAAGGAATACCACGTACAGGCCCGCAAGGAACCGAAGAAAAAAGCCGTTCTCCTCGAAAACTGCGGTGCCAAGAAAACGGAGTAGCGCCATGGAGAGGACATACGAAAACCATTTTGAAGACCGGATCGAGACCGATGAAGATCTCAGCCTCCGCTTTGATGGACGTGCTGAGGGAAATCTGCTGATTTTCCTGACAGGAGAGAAGGACGAAGTCCATATTGACCTGGAATCCCGTCCTTCCAGCAATGCCAGAATCTTCATCCAGAACGCCTTTGAACATCCGGTAAAAATCGTCATCAAGGCAAAAGCTGAAAACGATGCAAAACTCCGTCTTGGACTGCTCGATCTGCAGGACCATCCATGCGAACTGAAATTTGACGGCGATCTTGTTGAAGAGGGAGCCGACATCGAGTTTTATACCGCTCAGCTCTGCCTTCGCGACAAACTCAAAAAGGGAGATCTCAATCTGAACTCCCTTGTACCGCATACCTTTGGCAATATGCATAACTTCGCTGTCTGCTTTGATGGCGGACGTTATGAAATGGCTGCCAGCGGACGCATTGTCAAAGGTGCATTCGGCAGTGAATCCCATCAGGAAACCCGCGTTCTGACGATGGGCAAAGATCACAAGGCAGTCGCCATTCCTATCCTTTATATTGATGAAAATGATGTCAAAGCATCTCATGCGCTGACCATCGGTCAGCCGGATGCCGATCAGCTGTACTATCTGCAGTCCCGCGGCCTCTCCACCAGACAGGCTGTCGGCCTGCTTTCCATCGGCTATTTCAAACCGGTTATTTCTCTGATTGAAGACGAATCAGCCAGAGAAGCAATTGAATCAAGAATGGAAGAGAGAGTTGGTCTTTATGAATATTGAACATAACATTGAAAAGATCCGTGCGGATTTCCCGATCCTGAAACGGGAAATGAGCAATCAGCCGGTTGACTATCTTGATTCCTGTGCGACAACGCTCAAGCCCCAGCAGGTTATTGATGAAGTTGTCCGCTACTATACCTACCTTGGCGCCAACGCCCATCGCGGCGATTATGAAATGAGCGCCCAGGTCGACTACGCGTTTGAAGGCGCCAGAAAGACGATGGCTGACTACATCCATGCAGCCCGCAAGGAAGAAATCGTCTTTACCTCCGGCACGACAGAAGGTCTGAACACCGTTGCCTTAATGGTTGTCAAACAGCTTCTCAAACCGGGCGATGCCATTCTGACATCGGAAACCGAACATGCATCTTCTGTTCTGCCATGGGAACAGGCCGGCTGCGAAAAAGGCTGCCCGGTCAAGTTCATGAAGCTGACAGAAGAAGGCCGCATCACCATCGAAAACTTCAAGGCATCTCTGGATGAAAATCCGGATGTCAAAGTTGTTATGGTCGCTCAGGTTTCCAACGTTCTTGGCTATCCGGTACCTGTTGAAGAAATGGGCCAGATCTGTCACGACCGCGGAATTCTTTTCGTGGTAGACGGTGCACAGTCTGTTGCTCACATGCCGATTGATGTTCAGAAGATGCAGTGCGATTTCTTCTGCTTCTCCGGACACAAGATGTGCGGTCCGACAGGCATCGGCGTTATGTACGGCAAATTTGAACTGCTCGATAAACTCACCCCGGTATTCTTCGGCGGCGAGTCCAATGCCCGTTACTACAAAGGCTGCGACACGCTGATCCTGCGCAAGACACCTCTCAAATACGAATCCGGCACACAGCCGATTGAAGGCGTTCTTGGTATGGCAGCTGCTGCACGCTATCTAAAAAAGATCGGCCTGGAAGACATCCATGCTTATGAACTTTCTCTGAAAAAGCATTTCCTTGACCGCGCTGAAAAAGAGCTCAAGGATAAAATCAAGCTGTACAATGCGGATTCCGAAAGCGGAATTATCACGTTCAATGTCTATGACAAAGGACAGATGATCTTCCCGCAGGATATGGCCAGTTTCCTTTCTTCCAAAGGTATTGCGGTCCGTTCCGGTCAGCACTGTGCCAAACTGATGGGCGATATTATCGACGCACCCGGCACTGTTCGGGCTAGTGTGTATCTGTATAACGACATCAATGACGTTGACCGTCTGGTTGATGCCATCAAAGAAGCCACTGTTGAAAAGTGTCTTGACATTTTCTTCTAGAAAGGCGGTACGCTATGGCAATTGATCCTTCCTACTACCGGGATATCATCCTGGATAACTACAGCTATCCCAATAACAAAGAACTCTCGGATGACAAAGACTATCATTCGAAACATATGGCCAGTGATTCATGCATTGACGACATCACCGTTCAGGCCAAATTTAAAGACGGAAAAATCGCAGATATCCGTTTTGACGGAAAAGCCTGCGCTATTTCCACTGCTTCCACATCGATTCTTACCGAGCTTTTAAAAGGCAAGACGATCGAAGAAGCAGAAAAGATTATTCACAACTACAACCACATGGTTCACGGCGAGCCATATGATCCCGAACTGCTTGAAGATGCGGTCGTTTTTGAGGGCGTTTCCACACAGCCAAACCGCATCGGCTGCGCCACAATCGGTTGGAAAGCCATTCAGGATCTGATCGATGAAGATCTGAAAGAAAACGCCGCCAAGGAGGACGCTCAATGAGCGAACTGAAAAAAGAAGACGTACAGGCTCTCAGTTCGGATGACTATAAATACGGGTTTCATGACAAAGATACGTCGGTCTACAACACTGGAAAAGGTCTGAATGAACAGACTATCCGCGATATCTCGGCAATCAAGCATGAACCTGAATGGATGCTCCAGAGACGGCTTGATGCCTATCATTCCTTCCTGGAACAGAAGAATCCGTCCTGGGGACCCGATCTGTCTGCAATTGATTTTGACGAGTTTACCTATTACATCAAACCAAGCGACAAACAGGAAAACGACTGGGATGAAGTACCGGAAACCATCCGTGAGACATTCCAGAAACTGGGCATTCCGGAAGCTGAGCAGAAATATCTGGCCGGTGTATCTACTCAGTACGAATCCGAAGTTGTCTATCACAACATGCTGCAGGAAGTCGAAGAAAAAGGCGTTATCTTCCTCGACACCGACTCCGCCCTGCGCGAATACCCTGAACTGTTCAAGGAGTACTTCGGAAAAATTATTCCGTATTCGGATAACAAGTACGCAGCTCTGAACACAGCTGTATGGTCCGGCGGAAGCTTCATCTATGTGCCGAAGGGCGTCAAGCTTGAGAAGCCTCTGCAGTCCTATTTCCGTATCAACTCGCAGTCAGCCGGTCAGTTTGAACGTACGCTGATCATCGTTGATGAAGGCGCAGATGTTCATTACGTTGAAGGATGCACGGCTCCGATTTATTCCAAGGATTCTCTGCATGCAGCTGTTGTTGAAATCTACGTCCACAAAAACGCAAAATGCCGTTACTCGACCGTACAGAACTGGTCGGCAAACATCATCAACCTCGTTACCAAACGGGCGATCGTGTATGAAAACGGTCATATGGAGTGGATTGACGGCAACATCGGTTCCCATCTCAACATGAAATATCCGGCCTGCATTCTTGCAGAGCCGTATGCCAAAGGCACAACGATTTCGATTGCCGTTGCCTCGAAAAACCAGGTTCAGGATGCCGGTGCCAAGATGATTCATCTTGCTCCTCACACCTCTTCTACAATCATCTCCAAATCCGTTGCCCGCAACGGAGGCGAAGTCAACTACCGCGGCTGGGTTGTCCACAACAAGAAAGCGGACTACTCCAAGTCGAAAGTTGAGTGCGATACGCTGATCCTTGACAAGATTTCCCGTTCGGATACCATTCCTCTCAACCGTCAGTTAAACCAGACTTCACAGATTGAGCATGAAGCGACCGTATCCAACATTTCGGAAGAACAGCTGTTCTACCTGATGAGCCGCGGTCTGTCCAAAGCCAAAGCAACCGAAATGATTGTCATGGGCTTCCTTGAGCCCTTCACCCGCGAGCTGCCGATGGAATATGCCGTCGAGCTCAACCAGCTCCTCAAACTCGATATGTCCGATTCCATCGGATGATCGACCGGAAGCAGCTCATTGCAAGACGAAAGCAGATTCTTTGCCGCGACGAAAAGAACCAGAAGATCGCCGCAAAGATTCTGCCTTTTTTTCAGGAAGCCAGACGCATCGGCTACTACAGTCCCGTCAGACAGGAAGCGGACATTTTCTCTGTACGGGATCAGACAAAACCGATCGCTCTGCCTGTCGTCCTCAATGAAACAGACATGGAATTTTATACAGGGGAGCATCTGATCCCCGGAGCCTTTCAGATTCCAGAACCTGATCCAGCCAGCAGCGAGAAGACAGAACCGGATGTCATCGTCGTTCCGATGCTCGCTTTCTGCGGAGCACACCGGATCGGATATGGAAAAGGCTATTACGACCGGTATCTCAAGAATCATCCCGATGCACTGCGAATCGGGATTGCGTTCGATGAGCAGGAAGCAGAGTTCGAGCCAAATCCATGGGATGAGCCGCTGGATATGCTGATCACGCCGACCAGACAGTTCCGCTTTGACAGAAAGACTGGAACCATCATCGAACTGCAGCAGGATCCGGAAACAGAAAACTGAATCTGAAGAAGATTGAATCTGAAGAAGGGGGTGGATGTATGGAAAAAACGGATAGAAAGACCGTTCTGATCTTTGGCGATTCCAATACATGGGGATATGACTGGCGTGATGGATCCCGGATCGCTGACCGGTTTACCCGTCTGATGCAGCAGGAAAAGCCGGAGTGGACAGTTCTTGAAGAGGGAATGAATGGCAGACTGTTTTCCTGCCGCGATCCATGGTGCGATGCAGACGGAAGCCGCCAGATCGATGCCGTGATCAGAAAGCATCCTCATCTCGACTGGATCGTTATTGCCCTTGGAGCCAATGATGCAAGACGCATGTATTCCTCCACATCCGAGCAATGGAAACAGTCGATGCGGGTTTTCCTTGATGCGCTAGAAGAGGCGATTGGCAGATACTGCTCTGATCCAAAACTAAAAGTTCTTCTGGTCAGTCCGCCTATCATCAGTAAGCGTGCTTCTCATTCAGAACTCTGCCAGATTTTCTTTGGAGAAAGCGGACAGAGAATTCTAAGCGAAGCCGGTGCAATCCTTGAAGACGAAGCAGAAAAGCGCGGCATGCATGCTTTGCGTGCAGACCGGATCGGTCTTACGGGCAATGATGAAGACGGCGTTCATTTGGAAGTGCCTATGCATGCAAGACTTGCCAGAGCAATTGTAAATGCGATCGATACGGCAGATGAATCCTCAAAAGCCTGATCTCTAAAATTCGATCAGTCATGGGCAGAATCAGAGCTCATGCAAAGAACGGGCAGATCAGACCGGAAGAAGACAGGTGCCGTGAAAGAATAAAACGGACAGAACCGGACGATGTAAATGAAAATGATGAGAACAGGTCCGTTCTGCCGCCCAGCAAAGTGCTGGAATGATGAAAGAAGGATATGTATGAGCGTACTCGATAATATTCGCGCCTTCTGGGCACGCTTTGAAGACGAGCAGACGACGCTGCTGAATGCACTGAAAAACAGAGACTACGAAAAGCTTTCTGCCTCTCTGGAAGTGTTGAATGCTGAGTGCTACGAAATCAGCGGCGCACATTTCTTTGTCGAAGACCGCTATGAAGAACCGGAAATGACCTTTGATACCGGACCGGATAAAACGACACAGCTGATCTGCCGCAAAATGAAAGAACTCGCTCCTGAAGAGATTAAAAAGACCTGGATCATCAACGATACGTTGCCGCCTCTCTCCCAGAAAGCCATTGAGGCAACACTGCAGATCAAAGATGAGACATATTCGCTTTTTGACATGACTGCGTTTTACCATGTTGATCCAAAAACGCATTCCTTCCAGGTCGACATCTACTGCCCTGGCTTTTCAATGATTGACAACCCGGAATACAAACGGGAAATGTCCATTTACCTTGTTGAACTGGCAATTGGAGAAAAAGAGCTGGAAGCCTATGTTTCGAACATCGATTTTACGGATGAACCGAAAGACGGCACGGACTTCTGCAATCTGACTGAGCTGTATTCCGTCATTACCGAAACTGCAGAGAAAGAACACTGGCAGAATTACGAGCATCCGCTCGATATCTATACCGTCTTTAAACCGCATCAGGATTTTGCGTCAGATTCACTGCGCAAGGATATGAAGATTATCTTCACTGTTCATCCTCCTCTGATTGAAGAGTCGCTTGGAAACAAGGGCGATGTTTCGCTCGATCTGAAATCCCGGGATGGCGAATACGGCTATATCTATTACGCCAATCCGTTTGATACAGAAGAAGATGCCAAGTTCCGTCAGGCCCTTTCGACTCAGATCGAAAACCTGCTTGCACCCTACCATTGTGCAAAAGTCATCGGCGGTGCCATCGGCAAATCGTATTCCTATATTGATCTGATCTTGTTTGATGAAGCGCTCTTCAAAAAAACGTTTGCCCAGATTCAGGCACAGCTCAAAAACAGAGTCGAACTGCATTACCGCGCCTTCAACCAGGAAGCTTAGCCAGACCAGACTCGATCGAAAATATCTGAATCATCAGCATCTATACGCATAAACATATACAAAAGAACGCCATCGCAGCGGAGATCCGTGAGCGATGGCGTTTTTCGATATTTCAATATATAGAAAGACCCCGGGAAGAAAAGAATTGTCGCCGTGCCGGGAACAAAAAGAAAAAGCGCTTGCGCGCTTGATCTTGCATGAATGATTATTCAGCAACAGGTGTAACATTGGCAGCCTGTTTTCCACGATCGCCTTCAACGATGTCGTAGGTAACAGTCTGGCCTTCGTCAAGAGAACGGTAGCCCTTCTGGTTGATCGAAGAGTAGTGTACGAATACGTCTCTTCCGTCTTCACCAGTGATGAATCCGTAACCCTTTTCGGCGTTAAACCATTTCACTTTTCCAGTGTTCATGTTTTACCTCCCGGAATAGATTGGAGATTTTTACTATTAAAATGTGTGGTTTTAATACGAACCTGGAAAAAGCAGAGCGCAAATCCAGCTTCAAAAATCAATGTGAAATCTATCCTTCGTATTCAATTATATAAAGATCTAAGGAATTCCGTCAAGATCAATTCGCTTTTAAGCGGAAGGCTAAAAGAAACAACAAAAGCTAAAATATACACTAGCACATGAAAACTGGTATGACCGTTGCCATAAAACGTCAGGAAAATAGGAAAGCATACAGTCCGAAATGCTTTATTTAAAGGATGCGCCCGACAAAAGTAACAAATAGCTGAAGTGTGTTCATAAATCTTGGA
>Strawberry_p1__coassemble_2755_pt1 | contig 11995 bp, 8 predicted proteins | sample Strawberry_p1__metabat2_high_PE_023 | metagenome-assembled genome bin Strawberry_p1
AATTCAGCAGGAAGAAGATACCGAAAAAGACAACTGAAATGTATGAAATCGGGCCTGTTTTCACTTGAATGTGTCCGATTAAAGGTTTACGGTATTGTGCGCAAGGAAAATGACCGTTCCACACTGACGATCCGACCGGCCTGATGCCGTCCGTTTTCCCTGCCTGCTGCAGGTTGATTCCTGCTTAGAAGCTGAGGTGCACGTAATGCGCAGATACATCCGTAACGAACAGCTGCTGTTTACGCTTCGCCAGATTCTGGGATCCAGAAATCCGGAACTTACTGATATTTATCGTGAAATCGTTCTTCTGCGGTCGACCGGCGATACCCGTGCTCATGCAAAAGCTGCGGCTATGCTTCTCAAGCCCCGCTTTCTTGCTCTGAGCATTCTGAACCTCTTCGCTCTGGTCTTCTGCGGAATGCTTTTCCAGTTTCAGCTAGCCCCATCCATGCCCGGTTTGCAGGGCGGACTTGCTCTGACGTCGATTACCGCATTTGCGGTCTGGGAATCCTTCCGTCTGATGACGCTTCTGATGAGCCTTCGGCAATGCATGCCTTACGTCCTGGTAGACGAACTATTTGCCAGACGGATTCTGGTCCTTCAGAAACCTTCCCATTCATCTCGTCAAATGAAAGCTGCAGAATAGCAGCTTTTTTGTTTGTTCATCCTGATTTTTCACGGACTGCCTGTCTTCGGCAATCCGTTTTCTTTCGAACTTTCAGACCTTTTTCTTATACTTATGTGTTATAAGTTTTAGAAGTATCACAAACGGAACATATATAAAGCAGAAAATCGAGATATTTTCTTGGCTCTTTATGCGAAATCCATACCGCCTCACATTGCTTAATGCTTCCTTAACATAAGATTGCTTATACTGAAATCAGGTATTCAAATATTCATTTTTAGATATTCAATTTAATACTCAAGTCAATTTTTTGCTTCCTTACGCTTTTGAATACGTTTCTGCAGAGGAGGTGATCTGTATTCTGAAGTATCATGTATCGTCAACGACCAATGAGAACGATGTCTACACGCATGTATGCGTCTATCTCTGCTCGGACCCGCTGACCAGTCAGGCTGTTGACACAGCTGCCCGTCTGGCCAGGGAACAGAATGCACTGTTTACTGCGATTTATATCGAAACGCCATATTACCGCTCCCGGAGCGAAGAAGAACTCGCCGGTCTGCATGACTCGATCCTGTACGCCATTCGTGCTGGTGCTAAAGTCGAGATTCTCTCCGGTACAGATCCCCTGTACCTGGTCAGCGAATACTGCCAGTCGCACCGCGTCAATCAGCTCGTTCTGACCCGCCCGTATCACAAAACCTCGCTGCCCTTCCGGCGCAAGCCGCTTTCGGTTGAGCTGATGGACAGACTGCCTGAGGTTCATCTCGTTACAATCCCTTCCGCTCATACGCCGGCCACCCCGCATACCTATGCAGGAAAATTCTCAGCTTCTGATTTTATGAAGCAGTGCGTCATTCTCTTTCTCTGCCTGGCTGCTGCGACAGTCGTTGCATCGGTCGTCGATGCAATGGGCGTCGATGAAACCGTCCTGGCTCCAATTTACATGCTTGCGGCAATGGTCTGCTCTGCGTCTTCGGACCAGCTGATCTGGCCGGTGATCTCGAGTATTATGGCCATCGCGGTGTTCAACTTTCTGTTTGCATCGCCCCGTCTGTCTTTTGCCTACTATCAGTCTGACCTGACAATCGTCTTTATCCTGACTTTCGTTACTTCCTTCATCGCCTCGCTGCTGGCTATGCGTCTGCACACCGAATCTTTGCAGGCAAAACATTCCTCGTGGCGTACACAGATCCTGCTCGATACCAATCACATCCTGCAGGAAACGAAAGAAGTCAGTGAAATCATCCCTGCAATCTCCACGCAGATTGCCTCAACGCTCCGCCGCGACATCGTGTTCTATCCGGTTGCCAACGACAAGTTTGGCGATCCGCTTCTCTTTCCAGTCAACCAGATGAAGACATTTGCGCCTCCATCCAGTGAAACCGAACAGAAGGCGCTCAGCTATGCCAGACAGATCAATGATTCAACCGGTTCGCATACCATGTATTTTCCGGAATGCGAATATCTGTACATGCCGGTTTCTACAGAGCAGACAATGCTTGGCATTCTTGCCCTGTCTGCTAAAGAGCACAGCGTAGGCAGCTACAAGTATATGATCCTGAATTCCATCCTTCAGGAAACTGCTCTGGCCGTCGAAAACCGTCTCAAGGATATTGAAATCGAAAAAGTAAAACGTGAAGCCGAGTCCAACCAGCTCCGTTCGCATATTCTTAAAGGCATTTCTCATGACCTGCGCACGCCGCTGACCTCGATCATTGGCAACGTCAGCGTGGTTCATGAAGGAAAAGACTATCTGAACAAAGAGGATCTGGTTGCGATCATCTCTTCGATCGAAAGCGATTCGCAGCTTCTTTACAGCATGGTTGAAAACCTGCTGACTGCAGCCCGTCTGGATAACAACACCATGCCGATTCAGCCGCAGCTCGATGTACTTTCCGATCTGATTGAAGCCGGCATGAAGTTCCCCGGATTCTCCAGTTCCGACCATCCGCTCGATATCGACATCGATGACGATCTGCTTCTGGTCAGCGTCGATCATGCACTGATCAGCCAGGTCATCACCAATATGCTTCTCAATGCCATGCATCACACGCCATCCGGTACGCCGATTCATGTGCGCGCGTTCTCGGAAGGCGGCAATGCGGTCATTGAAGTCGCTGATGAAGGCGGCGGGATTCCCGATGAAGAAAAGCCGCGCATCTTCGATCTGTTCTACACCGGATCGCAGCAGACAGATTCAGACCACTACCTTGGTCTTGGACTGTTCCTGTGCCGGATGATTATAGAAGCGCACCACGGAACCATTTCGGTCCGTGACAATACGCCAAAAGGTTCGATCTTCTCCTTCACGCTGCCTTTGCAGAATCTCCCTGAAGATAACGGCCTGCTTATGCAGCCTGCCGATTAACCCTGTCAAAAAAAAGCCGCCAGGATCAGGCAGCTTTCCGCTCATGGCAGAGCTGCCGGTTCCGTATTTGCGACAGACCGCGGACAGATCACGCGTCCATTCCGGCAGTCATACTGTCTGTCGCTTACAAAGCTTATTCAGATCTGATTGTGCGGTTGTCCATCCAGGATAACCGCCTTTATTTTGTTCGAATTGCACGCGTTATGCCCGTTTCAAACCTTTTTTGGTTTCTCAACTATGGGGAACTTCTGTATAATATGTGAAGACCATTCCAAAAACGCATAAGCAGATGCCCGAACCGGATTCTCATTCTGAATTATTTGATCGAAACCGTGCCGTCCACCTGTACCCTGCTTCAGTTTTGCTGAAATTTCATTCCGGTTTTCTGGCGGACGGCTGTATTTCCGGGATGTTCTCCCTTAGAAAGAGTGAAAAGGCATGAATACAACGACTGTTCTGGTTGTCGAAGACGACAATTCCATTCGAAATCTGATCGGCACGACACTTAAGTCCCACAACTATAAGTTTCTCGTGGCACCAGACGGAAAAAGCGCCATTCTGGAAGCCTCAACCCATAATCCGGATGTCATCTTTCTTGATCTTGGTCTTCCGGATATGGACGGCGTGGATATTATCCGCAAAGTCCGTACCTGGTCAAATGTTCCCATTATCGTCATCTCCGCACGCACGGATGACGAAGACAAGATTAAGGCACTTGATGCCGGTGCTGATGACTATCTGACCAAGCCGTTCTCCATTGTTGAACTGCTTGCCAGACTTCGCGTAGTCGAACGTCATCTGTCCTCACAGCCGCAGTCAGCCGTTTCTACATCCGTTTTTGTAAACGGGCCGCTCCGGATTGACTATGCCTCCAACTCCGTGACCCTTGATGACAAAGAGCTGCATCTGACGCCGATCGAATTCCGGCTTCTGACGCTCCTGTCCAAGAACATCGGCCGCGTTCTGACGCACAATTACATTACCCAGCAGATCTGGGGATCCAACATGGATAACGATATCGCTTCCCTTCGCGTCTTCATGGCAACCCTGCGCAAGAAGCTCGAAAAAGGCAGCAACGTTCAGTTCATCCAGACGCATATCGGCGTCGGCTACCGCATGCTCAAGGTCGACTAACCTTTACCAAAACAATCTAAAAAAGACGCAAAAACCATCAGATTTTCGTTATTTCTACAGTGCGGACCGCCAATTGGCGGTCTTTTTTCTGTAGTGCGCCTCTCTGAATGCTATCCTTTTCCCATACTTGACTGTACATTCAGCTTTCCTTCTGGACGCTGCCAGCCGAAAAGAGCAAAAAAAAAAAAAAAAAAAAAAAAAAAAAAAAAAAAAAATGGAGCCCGAAGGCTCCGCGCCGACTTTTTAAGGGAAAGGCGGCAAAATTCATTTCTTTATAAGGACGGTATATTAGAAAATGAGTTTGAACTTATCAGAAGGTATTAGAGTTGAAATTATAGAACACATCGATCGAACAAAAAAAAGCAATTATGATCACGTCTCGTCCTCATAAACACCCGTACCTTGATTCACGTCCCCCAACGCAAACCCAAAGTACACTAGAAGTATAAGAAATCATAATGATCAAGTCAATCGTTTTATTATATTACAACAAGCCAATTTCTATTCTGATTTGCCCTTTCTGTATCTGAAAGGGTTTTTATTTGTACAGAAACCCTCTAATTACTCTTAATTCTCTATACAGATTTCCTAAAATGTCTCAACCGTCCGGATAATCTGGGCACCAGTTTCATATTCCGTGAGAACTGGCGGGATTTTTTCGTAAATTTCGAGCGACGGTGTCCGGTAGGTTTCACGCGTAATGGTGACTTCCCTCGCGCCGGAAAATTCGATGTGGACCGCTTTAGTGTAGCTGGCGTTTTCGGTCGCCGTCAGAATGCTCTCATTTGTGACTTCAATCGAAGCGATGATCTCGCCTCCAAATTCATTCAGATCAATTGCCTGTCCGTTGGGATACTCTGGAATTGTATTAATCATTCTCACCCTCATCTGTGGATAACTCACTGGCGTCTCTACCGAATTCTGACTTCTGTAGCAGGAATCAATCAGAATGCCTTTGTCCGGTGCGAGGACCAGAACGGTCTCAACCGGCTTGCTCAGCGAAGAGCTTGGTATCGGGTAGATCACGCGTTCGGCTTTAGAACCGATTAAGTCGCTAAGGAGCCTCATCTCCTCCTGCGATAGTTTCATTGCAACCCTCTCCTTCCTTGCAGTTCAGCCAGGCGTTCCATAACAGCCAGATGCCAGGTTCAGGAAGTCTTTCTGTCATTCGTGCTGCGGGCCGCTGTCTGTCCGGGACGCTTTCCGGCATCTGAAATCTGCAGCAGAAAATACCGGTTTGCATAGTCTCGATCAGCCGATCCAGCAGGCAGACCGGGGCTTTTTTATGCCTCTTTGTCTGATGGATCTTTCAGCTTTCATTGTATTGGGCAGTCTGAAAAACAGATGAAAAAGCGCTTCCATTCTTCTTTGTATAATCGTCTGTCAGGGGTGCCCTTTTCCTGACGGGAATAGTCAATGATTGATATAGGGCGGCACTTATGGTGCCTTTGTATTTCAGCGTAATTTTTTAAAGTGTTGTTTCAGCTCTTTCATTGTAGTCTTTTTCAAACACTTCAAAGCCGTTCCGTCCTGTCCGGTCCTTAAAAAGGCTTAGCCGGTATTTTATCCAATACGTCCTAACAATAATCTGATTTGGAAAATTAATTTAACGCTGAATTCAATTCGATTGATTTGTGATCTGATTTGTTCCTTGAGCAGAATGAAACGGAACAGCAACGCAGAAAGGAGTTCGGTCTGAACCAGATATTCAAACGGAAAACCGTTTTTTTCAGACAGCTGTCCTTCGCCTGCACTTTATCATCCGTATCGGCTAATAACAACGTCCTTTTTAACACACATTCTTTCTATTAGCCCTTTGTGTTTATTGACGCACAGCACAACTGGAAAGCGCTGACGTTTTTTCTGTCTTCTGCTGCTTTCAGTCACACCGGGCACGTCTGTGTTTTCTGATTGCTAGACTGAATACGAGGTGATTTTTATGGTATCGGCACCCAATGCGTACAGCGCTGCCCGCAAATCTGCTCTGGCTGATGTCGCTCTGCGCAAGAAAGAAAAACTGAACCCTTATCTTCCTGTTCTCGATACATATCTTGAACACCTGCATATCACCGGCACCCGCCGCTGCGGAACGTCGGAAATTCTGATCCGCCGCATCGTCGGCACCTGCCATGCAGGTCGCACCGAAGCATTCGCCGCAAACTTCATGCCTCTGCTTGAAGAAAACAGTGAATTTGCGGCTAAATGGATGCGTCTGTATGCCTCTGCAAGCGAAGAAGGCTTGCGGGATTCGATCCGGGTCTATGAACTGTACGGCAGCTATTTCGTTGAAGAAGGAAATAAGCGCGTATCGGTCATGAAAGTGATGCAAAACCCGCTGATCAGTGCAGAAGTCATCGAGCTGACAGTTGATCCGGCTGATCTTACCGACGGCGATCTGTATGAATCCTATCTGCGCTTCCGGGCACTGACTGGCATTTCCACCATCCTGATGTCCCGCAAGCGCAACTATCATAAGCTTCTGAATATCCTTGGCGTGACTGAAGAAGATCCGCTCAGCTCTCAGGCAAGAACCCATCTAATGAGCCTGTACGACCGCTTCGAACTTCTGTTCCGCAAAAAAGTCACTGAACCAATTCCTGCGTCCGCTGGCGATGCGTTTCTGATTCTTCTGGAAACCTTCGGCTGGGATCCGGACCGCATTTACCCCGACAGTGAAATCGAAAATGAATTCGATTCAATCCGGCCGGCGATTCTTGCCTGGCCTGGAAGCATCCGCGCCTCTCTGGTTACCGACACAAGGACATCGGACCGCAAACCAAATTCCCTGCTTTCCTTCCTGTCTGAACCAGTGCGCGCAGCTCTGATTGAGCCAGGACAGCCCGAACAGTCCACATGGACGCGTGATCACGACGAAGCGTTCCGGGCGATGGCCGAAAAGCTCAAAGGCGATGTGGATATCCGCATCTGGAACGGCATCGATACACCTGCCGCTCTGGAAGATGCTCTTCAGGCTGCTGTAGACTGGAAAGCCGATGTCGTATTTACCGGACATCCGCTCATGCTCCAGGCAACCAACCAGTTTGCGGCACGTTATCCGAAAGTCCGCTTTCTCAACTGCTCCCTCAATCCGGAATCAACCGCCGTACGTTCCTATTACACGCGCGGCTATGAGTTGCAGTTTCTTCAGGGCATGGCAGCCGGTGCTCTTTCTTCTACCGGAAAGCTTGGCTACATTGCCGACTACCCGATTTACGGAGCCATCGCAGATATCAATGCCTTTGCGATCGGCGCAATGGCAGTCCGCCCGGATGTACGCGTCTATCTGGACTGGTCGACATCCAAAGCTGCTACCAACGATGACTTCCCGACAGACATCGACATGATCTATATTTCCGGACAGGATTTTGACACGGAAGTGCGGACAAGGCGCCGCTATGGTCTGTTTGATGTACGGACCGGTCAGTTTGCCCAGCTCTCAACAGTCCGCCAGAAATGGGATGTCTTCTATACACGAATTATTACGTCCATCCTGAACCGCACCTATAAAGCGGATGAAACAAGCGAAAACACACACTCCATCAATTACTGGCTTGGTCTGTCCAACGGACTGATGGATGTGGCATTCTCAGACCGTCTGCCGATGCAAACCAGAAGGCTTATTGCACAGATCAAAGACGATATTGCTTCAGAAAGCTTCCTGATCTTTGACGGTCTTGGCAGCTATGGTCAGCGCAAGCTCACCATGGAGCAGATTGCACGCATGGACTGGCTTGTCCGTTCGGTTGTCGGCTATCTGCCGGACATGAACGATCTGATTGAAACTGCACAGCCGCTTGTCAGAGTGCACGGCATTGACCCGGAAGATGATCCATCGATTCCGGATGATGAAATTGCCAGACGCAAAGCCGCCTGCCGCCTGAAAAACTCCCAGAGCGCCAGCACTTCGGCTTCTTCTGTCTCTTCATCCGCAGCTGACGCTTCTGCTCCAGCTTCAGTCTCCACTTCTGATTCTTCAACTCCAGACTCAGCTTCTTCTGCTTCTACTTCCACTTCCTCTTTCCCTTCCAGCAATCCGGAAAAGAGCTCACAGTCATGAAAACCGCCAGGATTCTGCTCCTGTCGGATGAAGAGTATCCTCTGTATTCAAAAAGCTGGACACCCGCTTCCTTTCAGGGCATTGATCTGATCATCTCGTGCGGGGATCTGCCCACCCGGTATCTGGAATTCATCGCCGACCGTTTCGATGGCTATGTTCTCTATGTTCCTGGAAACCATGATCGCAATTATGTCACGCATCCGCCGCTTGGCTGCGTGAACATCGATGAAAAAATCTTCACCTGGAAAGGTCTGCGCTTTTTAGGCCTTGGCGGAACGATGTGGTATAACGACGGTCCCTGGCAGTACTCCGAAAAAGAGATGAAAAAGCGGATTCGCAAGCTGTGGTTTCCCCTCCTCAAGAGCAGCGGCTTCGACATTCTGGTCACCCACGCTCCTGCATTCGGTCACTACGATGGCAAAGACCGGTGTCACACCGGCTTTCAGAGCTTCAACGAACTGATCGAACGCTACCGTCCACTGTTTTTCTTTCACGGTCACATTCATCTCAACTACGGCGAGTTTCCCCGCCGCTATACGATCGATGAAACAGTTGCCATCAACGGCTATAAGCGCTGCATTGTCACTGTTCCTCTGCCAGACGAAGAAGACACCCATGTATTTGATGCCGATGCAAGAGAACTGATTGAAGAGCAGTCCAGACCCAGACCGGAAGACAGAATCTGATCCGCTGATCGACATACAAAAGCGTCCGGAATTTTCTCTGTGAAATTCCGGACGCTTTTAATTTGTGTGGTTATTCAGAGTGCAGACCAGGCGCTTCTGACTATGGCAGGTCAAAAGAGACACTTCGCGGATGAGACGTATAGCGGTCTGCATTCTCTTCACAAAACAGGAAATCCAGATCGCACTCAACCTGACTTGCTTCTTCTGGATTGATGCCAAGTTCTTTGAGGGTATCGCCATAGAAAATCAGTTCAATCAGTCCTGATCCAGACCGGACTCCCACCTCATATTCACTGTCAGGCAGTTCTTTGCCGTCAATTTTTACTTTATCTACATGGACAAAACGCGTTTCATTCAGATCACTGTTCAATCCAAGACGGATCATGTAATCCCCATCGCCAAAGTCGAGCAGGCTGCTTCGACCGAGCAGAATGCCAAACTCTTCACCCAGCAGTTCCGAATAATCGTCTTCCCCAAATTCTATCCGGTAGGCCTCTTCTTCGCCTTCCGGTGCATACGCCACTTCAGTAAAGTCGTAGAGTGTATTTCCATCCTGTGATTCTGCGATGAATCCGACTTCAATCAGCAGAGGTCTGCCAAACACATCATCGTTGAAATCATGTAAAGGCAAAGTATAGCTGACCGAAAAGTCATCCCCTGGCTGAAAATCTTCGCAGTACATCCATCCGTCGATATACAGTCCGTTCACCCGAACTGTCTGGATTTCAATCGACATCGGTTCATCCGCTGTTTCGTTCGTCAGACAGAACTCGATTTTGGGATTGCTGTTTTCCGAATATTCAAAGCCAGTAAACGCTGCACTGACTTTTCCGTCATACGCTGAAATTTTCGTGTTGAGCTGATCCGTAATCTCAGGATCTCCATCAGAAACATCTCCTGAAGGTGCGGGTTTTATAAACGCAAACATAACCCCCACAAAGACACAAAGAGCCAGCACACCCAGACCGCCAAAAATCATTCCTTTACGCGACTTTCGTTTTTTCTGGACGGGAACAGCCGGACTCTGCGGCAGTACAGGGAACTGAGAAGATGCTGGTCGATTTGGCGGCGTCTGTTTACGGGCCGGTCTGGCAGGAGCCACGCGGGATGGCTGGTCCTGAAATACAGGGACTGTATCACTCTGAAATCCTCTGTTTTCATCTCCTGGCTGGATGATATTGGTCAGATTGTCATCATCAAGATCATGTCCATGACCTGTAGGCATTCCGCAGTAGCGGCAGTATTCATCATTGCCGGTTTCTTCATTACAGTATGGACAGCGCATTCTCTGCACTCCTTTCAGACAGATCCATCAGTCTCTGTGCTTTCTCTCTGATCGGTATTCAGACAGAAAATCTTTTGCTGGATCGATCGTTCATTTCATAAAACAGGCGTCCAGAACAGACTGTGCTGATGGTAGCTTAGCATTGAAAGCGCTTTTTCCAGCTCATAGTTTCATTTTGCTTACTGATTCATAGATAAAGAGGAAAAACATATGCAGAAAACAGAAAAGTCCGGAAAATTCCGTACAGATTTTCAGACTTTTTTCTGTTCAGGCAATTCTTTCCAAAGCAGCTGCACTTCTGTCATTTCAGATCTATAGAGATAGTTTCGGATTCAAGACTGTCGAGGTTTCCATTTGAATCATATAAATCATAATTCAGTTCGATTTCCATCTGACTGGCTGTCTTCAGGACGATGCCATCATCGGCCAGTAACTCATCTAAAAAGTGCAGGTCAAGTACACCGGTCCCTTTCTGAAGTGTCAGGAAACCCATGGTGGCGTACGTATGCTTCCCGTCAATGTTGCCGTCCCCGGTCATCAAACCAACCATTCTGTCAGTATCATTGGTCACGACCAGGCGAAGAAAATATTCTCCGTTACCACGATCGACCAGATTGCCTCGTCGGACTGTGAGGCCATATTCAGACGAACCGATCTCTTTGTAATCATCCTTGTTGATCGAGGCAGTTACAACCTTGTCTTCTCTCTGGGGACAGTAACTGATGCTTTCAATTCCGAAGCCTATGTAATCATCTGACGGTTGTGCCATCAAGCCTGCTTCAATCAGGCTTGGCTTTCCCCAGGCTTTATCATTGAAATCTTCACTTTCAATCCTAAAGGTAAGAGCTCGTGTCTCTCCGGGAGCAATATTCGCCTGGTAATCCATGCACGGAACATACACTCCATTGACCCGAAGGGTCTGCATCACGACATCTATCGATACAGAATCTGTCTCATTGGTCACCGAGATCTCGCCCCGGTAAACACCACTTCTATCAACCCTGTAGTCTGTGAAAGCTGCACTGACTTTCCCGTCCAGAATGGAAAATTTCTCACCTAGAGGCTCACTTACAGAGGCATCATCCGTCATACTCACAGCAGGAGTAAGAGTCGAATCCTTTACCATCTTTGCATTATCGGCAACAGGCGGATCGTACTCGGTATGGCTGCCGGATCCTGCTAACGCTCTGCCAAGCAGCGGGCCCCCTCCTCCGACAATCAGAGCGAGAACAAGACCAATAATTATGCGCTTTGTCTGGCCCGGCTTTTTTTGCTTTGGCTGTCTATTCTGTTTTCTTTTCTGTTTTTTCTTTGCCTGCATGGAGGATCCTGAAGGATAAGGTGAGCCTCCGCCTGATGGATACAGCGATCCAGTGTACGAAGCAGAAGAGCCGGCATTATATGAAGAGCGAGCGGATGATCCAGATGATCCGCCTGGATAGCCGGACGAATATCCCGTAGAACCAAAATATCCATACGATCCGGCAGACGTTGAAGCATTCGACCAGCTTCCCGCAGCTTCATCTTCCTGTCCAAGAATATTGGTATCATCACTTTCCAGACCGTAATCCCTGCCTGCCTTCAAGGGCATTCCGCAATGTATGCAATACGAATTGTCTCCAGCTTCTTCATGACAGTATGGGCAGCACATAAATCATTTCCTCCTGAACAGGACATTCTGTTCCCATCTCCTTGAACCTGACTTCTTTTCTTCCAGAAAAGTGCTCGCAAGGTCTTTTTCGAACAGTTTAGCATTGAAGATATATTTTTTTATTTGCGGTGTTATCAATGTCATTAAGTTAAGGAGGGATAAAAATCGTATACCCTGTTCATGAGC